>Ga0209345_10000036_pt1 | contig 239069 bp, 216 predicted proteins | sample Cruoilmetagenom7_FD_187294 | JGI IMG/M metagenome (GOLD analysis project Ga0209345, IMG submission 187294) | Oil polluted marine microbial communities from Coal Oil Point, Santa Barbara, California, USA - Sample 7 (SPAdes) (version 2) | ecosystem: Environmental > Aquatic > Marine > Oil seeps ... | reverse complement strand
GCTTGCCCATAAAACACTCCTTGTTGAATGACACCCATGCTGATGATTTACATGAGACAGCCTACTCCCTGATGACCGCGAACGAACTATAACGCGATTTGGGAAGTTTGCCAAATGCTAAGCCAGGGATTGATCAAGTTGGCTGACCCCTTGAACCTGACCCCTTGAACTTGGGATGGGCCTCTGGCGTGCGCTGAATGAGGGCCTTTATGAGGGCCTTTATGAGGGCCTTTATGAGGGGCTATTATTTGGAGATTTTTCTATTGTTTTTTTGAATTCAGGTTTACTATTTAAGGGAGGCCTTAAGGGTTTTATAAGGAAATTTATACAAGGTTAGTCTATGAACACATCGTTATCTCTTCGTGCACGTATTTTCCTGATCGTGCTACTGGCAGTCATTGGAATTGCCGTTCTCACAGTTACCTCATTACTCTCTACAAAACAAGATCTCACTCAAGGGCGTATTCAAGTGATACAGTCGATTGTGGAATCGGCTTATAGCATTGTAGAGCACTTCCATACGCTTGAAAAAAATGGGGTTATGACGCGCCAGGAAGCACAGAATGCTGCTGCCGAGACGCTCGTAGCAGGACGTTATGGCGGTGCGGATGGCAAGGCTGAATACGTCTATGCCTGGACTCTGGAAGGTGTTGGTGTTGCGCATGTTAATCCAGCTTTCATTGGCAAGAATATGCTCAATGAAATTCGTGATGGAGAAGGCCGTTATATCCTTAAAGAGATAGTGGCTGCCCTGAGAACACAGCCTTCCGGGGCATTTCTAGATTCCGGGTTCGCTCGTCCCGGTGGTACTGTTCCAGTGGATAAGTTACTTTACTCGAAAACATTTCAGCCTTGGGGCTGGTTTATTGGCACCGGCATTTATATGGATGATCTGGCTGCCGACTTGCGACGTGAGTTACTTAAGGACGGCTTGGTCTCATTACTTATTCTGCTGGTTATTGGTGTATCCGGTTACCTGATTGCCTTGAGTATTTTGCGACAAGTGGGTGGTGAGCCTGCCGTTGCCATTGATCTGATGTCGAGAGCGGCTAAGGGTGATCTGACCATACACATTGATAATGCCCCATCAGGTAGTTTACTGGCCGGACTTGAGTTGATGGTTTCATCTATCCGTGCCACCGTGATTGAAATTCGCACTGAATCAAAAAATGTTCACAATAATGCCAATACCATCAATCAGGCCTCAGCCGATGTCGCACAGGCGGCTAATGATGAGTCGGAAGCGATCACCTCCATGGCTGCGGCTATTGAAGAGATGACGGTGAGCATCAGTCATATTTCTGAGAGCGCAAAAGAGACTGAAGAAAACTCACGTTTTGCTGCCAAAATGGCGCAGCAAGGGGTGACGCAGGTTAGCTCGGCCAGTAATGAGATCAATAAAATTGCCGACATGGTCAAGGTGGCTTCCAGCAAAGTGGGAGAATTGAATGCCAATGCCAGCCAGATATCATCCATTGCCAGCGTTATTCGCGAAATTGCTGAACAAACTAATCTGTTGGCGTTGAATGCGGCTATTGAGGCCGCGCGTGCCGGTGACCAGGGGCGTGGTTTTGCTGTCGTTGCTGATGAAGTGAGAACGCTGGCAGCACGTACGGCTACGGCAACCAGCGATATTGAGAAAATGATTGAAGGTGTGTTGACGGGTACCGCACAGGTGGTTGAAACCATGGAGGCCGCTTTGCCCCAGGTAGAGGCCGGTGTCGTGGCGACAGAGTCTGCAACGGCGCTATTAGCGCAGATCAGGCAGGGTGCTGAATCGACATTGGTGAGTGTCACGGGTGTGGCGAATTCGACCCAGGAACAGACACTGGCAAGTAGCAGTATTGCTGAAAAAGTTGATCAGATTGCCCATATGATGGAGATCACCAGCGGTGCCATGCACTCTACCGCAGCAAGTGCCAAAGAGCTGAATCATATCGCTTCAGAATTGAATACGATGGTGAGCCGCTTTAAGTGTTGATGGTTGAGGTTATGTAAATAGATGCGGTTAATTCGACAGAAGGCTATACTATTGCCCCTCTGTCGAATTAACCCGTTTGCGGAATATCCATGACCAGCTGCTCAGAAACCCAGGACAAAAAACTCAAAAACCGCCAGAACAAGCTACAAAAACGTTTGCGCCGTGAAATGGGGCAGGCTATTGAAGCCTTCAATATGATAGAAGAAGGTGACAAGGTCATGGTTTGCCTATCCGGCGGGAAAGACTCATTTGTGATGCTTGATATCCTGATGAATCTGCAAAAGAGTGCGCCGATTGCCTTTGAGCTGGTGGCTGTTAACCTGGATCAGAAACAACCGGGCTTTCCGGAACATGTCCTGCCACATTACCTGACCGAGTTGGGTGTGCCTTTCCATATTGTCGAGCGTGACACCTATTCGGTGGTGAAGTCGGTTGTACCCGAAGGTAAAACTACCTGTGCACTCTGCTCCCGCTTGCGTCGGGGCACCTTGTACGGTTTTGCTGAGCAGATCGGGGCTAACAAGATTGCCTTGGGGCATCATCGCGATGATATTCTGGAAACCTTTTTCCTGAACATGTTTTATGGTGGCAAGCTCAAGTCCATGCCACCTAAACTGGTATCTGATGATGGCAAAAATATGGTTATTCGCCCGCTGGCTTATGCGCGTGAGAAAGATATTGCCGCTTATGCTGAACTGCGTGGCTTCCCGATTATTCCGTGCAATCTGTGTGGTTCGCAGGAAAATCTGCAGCGTCAGGTGATCAAGGAAATGTTACAGGGTTGGGATAAAAGTCATCCCGGCCGGATTGAAACCATGTTTCGCTCTCTTTGCAATGTGGTGCCTTCACACCTGGCCGATGCAGAGCTCTTTGATTTCAAAAATCTGCAGTTGGGGTATGCTCACGGCATTGTAGAGGATGCAGAGCCGTCCAGCCACCCGGAGGCGGCTGTACAGGTGATGGAGCGGATCGATATTCTGTCTTTATAGCGGATCAGTCGACGTTATGGTAGATGTTCTGCACATCATCCAGGTCATTCAATAGATCGATAAAACGCTCGAACATCGGCTGGTCTTCTTCGCTGATCTCTGTGGTGGTCTGTGCCAGGAACTGAATGGCATCCACTTCGTAATCTATATCACCGAAGGCGGCAGCGAGTGCTTGTTTGGCATTGGAATACTCGGTGTGCGGGGCAAAGATGGTGATCATACTGTCTTCATTTTCGATGTCGGTGACATCGACATCTGCCATCATCAGCGCTTCGAGTACAGCTTCTTCGTCATCACCTTTAAACACCAGAATGGCACAGTGATCAAACATGTGGCTGACACTGCCTTGCGTACCGATTTTACACTTGGTCTTGGTAAAACAGTGACGTACATCACCGAAGGTACGGTTAGGGTTATCGGTCAGGCATTCCACAATCACCATGCAGTTGCCTGGGCCAAAGCCTTCGTAGCGGGCTACTGAGAAGTCTTCACCTCCAGCACCTTTAGCTTTGTCGAGTGCTTTATCGATAACATGAGCGGGCACCTGATCCTTTTTGGCACGTTCTATCATGCCGCGCAGGGCAAGGTTGCCAGATGGATCTGTACCGCCTGATTTAGCGCAGACGTAGATCTCACGAGCGTATTTACTGTAGACCTTGGTTTTTTGATCGGCCGTTTTGGCCATGGATTCTTTGCGGTTCTGATAAGCGCGACCCATGCGGAGAGTCCTGTATGGTTACTATCGGGTTAAAAAATTAGCCCAATTTTACGCATAAACGTGAAATTGGGCCATTTAATTTTTTAACGACTTAGAAACGGTCGGCGCGGAAAGGCTGCATGTCGATGGCAGTTTTTTCGTTGTCCATCATTTCACCCAGCAGTCGGCCTGTGGCTGGGCCCAGGGTAAAGCCCTGATGGCCGTGACCAAATGCTAACCACAGGCCCGGGTGTTTTGGCGCTGGACCTATCACGGGTTTCATATCTGGCAAGCAGGGACGAGCGCCTTTCCAGGGCTCTTTGTCGGCACGCTCACCTATCGGAAAGAGTTTGCGTGCGACTTTTTCAGCGGCTTCCAGCTGGCCGTAGGCCGGTGGTGCATCCAGGTTGGCCAGCTCCGCACCCGTAGTCAGGCGAATACCCGCTTTCATCGGCTCCAGCAGATAGCCTTTTTCTGCATCCATCAGCCAGTAATTCAGAGTGGATTTTATGCTGGGCTGTTTGTAATGCATGTGATAACCACGTTTCACAAACAGAGGGAAACTGTAGTTGAGTGGTGCCAGATAGTCTTGTGACCAAGGACCCAGGGCAACCACCACCTCAGCAGCATCGTGACTACCCTTGGAGGTGTTAACCGTCCAGTTATTGTCTGAGTTTTGTACAATGCTATTCAACTTGGCTTCAAGGAACTCACCGCCCTTGGCTTCAAAGTCCTTGGCATAGGCTTGCACCAGGTCGCCAGGTGATTCGACCATCCAGGAGTTCTGCCAGTGGATTGCACCACAAATATCGGCTGAAAGTCCTGGTTGCATTTCATCCAGCGTTGCACGATCGATACGCCGCGAGGTCACCCCTTGTTTGGCGGCTTCCAGTGATTCCTTGTGACGGGCATCCAGTTCGGTTTCAGTGCGATAGAGCTCCAGCCAGCCGTTTTTTTGTATCAGAGCGTCGGCTCCAGACGCTTTAATCATCGGATCATGCTCTTGGGTAGAGAGGGCGATAATTGAAGCATATTCAGGAATGATTTTTTTATAGCGTCCTGGAAAAGAGTTCAGGTAGTAGCTAAGCAAAGGGCTGGCTGCTGCAAACATGCCGCTGGGCTTATAGCGGATATCGATACTGCGATTGGGCAACACCCGCAACAGGGTTTTCAGGTCATGAGGAAACGCATAAGGTCTGACAGCCTCGCGTTGAATAATACCGGCATTTCCGAAAGAGGTTTCCAGTCCTGGTGGACGACGGTCAATCAGCAACACCTTGCGGCCTCGCTGCACCAGATGCCAGGCAATGCTGACGCCTACTATACCGGCACCTAATACGATGGTTTCCCGAGACATTACTTTCTCCTGCTGAAGAAGTTTAATTTATGACTAAGAATTCATTCTAGCAGAAGGTTTTTAATTTTCCTGTATGCGTTTGATATTTCAATATAATATTGTGTGGTGCATTGTTTTAACGAAATTAAGCGCTGCTTTTTTGGCTAAAAACAGGATTTATTGCTTATTTTTAAAGCACGGTTTGCGGTGTTTCTGTCGGCTGGCTATCTGAATGAAATACGCCAATCGAACTTAACGATCCGTTAGCTTGATCTCAATACGGCGATTGCGCTGCAAGGCGTCGGTCGAGTTACCCGGATCCACCGGATAAAACTCACCAAAGCCTGCTGCCGCCATGTGTTTTTGTGGTACACCCTGTGAGGCAAGATAACGCACAACGGCTACAGCACGCGCAGTTGATAGTTCCCAGTTAGATGGGAAAGCCTCAGTGTTGATAGGCAAGCGATCAGTATGGCCATCAACCCTGAGTATCCAGTCGACGTCATCGGGGATTTTGTCGGCTATTTCCAGCAAAAGTGTCGCGAACTTGTTGAGTTCGGAACGCCCTGACGCGCCTAGTTCAGCTGAACCCGAGGCAAAGAAGAGTTCAGATGGCAGCAGAAAGCGGTCGCCGACTATACGGATATTTTCATTGTCTTCCAGAATATCTCTGAGGCGTCCAAAAAACTCGGACTGATAACGCTCCAGTTGATTAACACGTTCAGCCAAGAGGCGGTTCAGACGTTGTCCCAGGCCGGTAATTTCAGCCTCACGCTCAGCGCTGATGGTTTCCTGGAGCTGCAGTGCGGCGCTGATCTGTTTCAGTTGTTCCTGAAGGGCATCAATCCGTTGCGTCAGCTGAAGAATAAAGTCCTGCTGTGATGCTGTCAGCTCCTGCTCTTCTTTTAAGGCGCTGTCAGTGGATTCTATACTGCTGGTCAGTCCGGCAATCTGGTTTTCCTGTTCATCGGCGAGGGTGCGCAGTTGCATAAATGCTGTGCGCTCCTGTTCCAGTTGCGTTTCCAATTCTGCGGCACGTGTCGCAATTTGCTGTTGTGCCTGTTCAGAAGCATTCAGATCACCCAGCAAGCTATCGAGAGCCTGTTGCATCGCTTCTTCGCGGGACAGGCTTTGTTGGTATGAACTGCGCAGACTGGTCAGTTCGGCTGTGAGCTGCTCGGTGCGTTCCTCTTCCAGCATCAGCAGGCGGGAAATTTCGTTCAGGCGGCTGCTCAATTGGGCGAGTTCAGAGTCTCGATCAGACAGGGCCTGCGACAAGTAGAGCTGGCTGACCATGTAGATCATCAGCATGAAAATAACCAGCATCAACAAGGCGGACAGGGCATCTACATACCCCGGCCAGGCATTTATCTGACTCCGTTGTCGACGACCGGAACCCAGCATCAGCGATCGTCCTGTTCAGCCAGCTTGGCCGTCAGTTCGGCATTTTCTTCACGCAAGCGTTCCACTTCCCTGAGTGTCTCTATGCCGGAAATATCATAGTCCCAGTCATCAGTCAGTGCGCTTGGGGCCTGTCCGGTTTGATGGGCTTTCTCAACCAGGTGGGTAACACCTGTAAGCCATTCTTCAAGGCCATCATAGAAACGGTTTTGTGCGTGGCCCGCCTGGATGTCGAGGAAGCCGAGCAGCAGTGATCCACCTAGCCCCAGCAGGGACGAGCTGAACGCCGTGCCCATGCCCTCCAGCGGCGTCAGTAGACCGGATTGCAAACTGGAAAAAACATCAGCGAAATTATTCTGTTCCATATCCAGGTTAATAATTACCTGCCCGACAGCATTGATGGTGCCTAGCAGCCCCCAAAAAGTCCCTAGTAGCCCCAGAAAAATCAGTAAGCTGATAAAATAACGAGTAATTTCGCGTTGTTCATCCAGGCGTGTACGGATGCCATCCAATACGGTTCTTAGAGATAGTGCAGACAGAGAAAATTTGTCGCGTTTGTAGTCTTCGCCCAGTTGGCGGGCAAGAGGCTTGAGTAAGCGAGGTTCCTGGGTGACTGATAACCCCATGCGTCCGGTACGAAATTGAGCGACCCAGCGAATTTCCGGGAATAACACAAACACCTGTCGATAGGTGATGCCTATACCGATTAGCAGTACGCAAAATATCAGTGCGTTGAACACCCAGTTAGCCATGAAGGCCGTCTGTAGTGGAACATAAATTAATACACAGATTGCACCGACCACACCCAGAAACAGTGTCATCCAGAACAGCGTGTGTTTGGGGTTACTCATCTTTACCACCCGCCCGATCATCTGATTCAGTAATTATCATGATCATCCATGACTCGGTGGCGGGTGTAAAGGGGCTGGTGTTAAAAAGGAGGGTGAAGTGTCCTTATGACAAATTAGTTACCATTTAAAGCCTTAATCAAAGGCCTGGCCAGGTTTTACACCCAGTTTTTTCAATATAATAACCAGCGGGCAGAAGCCGGTAAAAGCGGTTTGCAGCATGTTTGCACCGACAAAGGCGGTAAATAGCAGCCACCAGGGATTGACCCAATGAGCCAGTGCGAGGCTGATAAGAATAAAGCTGCCTGCAAAGGCAAAAACGGCGCGATCTAGTGTCATGTCGATCTCCAGGGTGAGGCCGCACGAGGCGGCTTCGGTAAATGGTTGGTAGTATGCGTAATGTCTAATATAAGTTAATGCTAATGTTTTGTCTATCTCTGTTACGGAGTCATGGAGTGAAAGTGAATGACAGTGAGTAAAGGAGAGGAGTTCTCTGCGGGGGTCAAGGCCACCTTGCCATTAATAGTCGGAGCCATACCCTTCGGTATTATTTTTGGCACTTTAGCCGAAACTAGTGGCTTGTCCGCCTGGGGCGCTATGGCTATGTCGGTCATTGTCTATGCGGGTTCCAGCCAGTTTATTGCGCTGGGATTACTGGCTGCCGGTGCCGCTATTCCGGTCATTATACTGACCACCTTTGTGGTTAACCTACGGCATTTATTGTATGCCGCAAATCTTGTACCGAAAGTGGGTCACCTGCCGCTACGCTGGCGCATGATGATGGCGTTTGGCCTGACCGATGAAACCTTTGCGGCTGTCAGTAACCGTTTTTTGCGCCAGGCATCCATCGACACAGCGCATTGGTTCTATCTGGGCTCGTTTGTGGCTATGTACGGCAATTGGATTCTGTGTACATTCGTCGGCATTGTGCTGGGAGAAATGTTTCCGGATATGACCGACTGGGGGCTGGATTTCGCCATGTCGGTTACCTTCATCGGTATGGTGGTGCCTTATCTGACTAACCGCCCTATGTGGGGAGCCGTGATAGTGGCTGGCGCTATGGCGGTGGCAACCGCCTTTATGCCGCACAAACTTGGCCTGATAGTGGCTGCCGTGTGTGGCATTACTACCGGTATGTCCTTGCATCTGCTGCAGCAGCGTCGGCAGACTCAGCAACAGGAGGTTGAATAATGCAGGAAGTCTATTTGATACTGGGTATGTTCCTGGTGACTTTCAGTGTGCGTTTCCTGCTTTTTGCCGTCGCTGGCAGGGTGCATTTCCCCTTGTGGCTCAGTCAAGCGCTGGGTTTTGTACCGCCAGCGGTGCTGACCGCCATTATTGTTCCGGCAGTATTGATGCCTGAAGGTGATATCTGGTTGAGTTGGCAGAACCCTTGGTTATTAGCTGCCCTGTTTGCATTTATTGTGGCACTGATACGTAAGGATCTGATGACTACGATTGTAGCAGGCATGCTGGCGTTTATGCTGCTACGCTTTGTACTAGGGCTTTAATACTGGACACAAGACGGCGCATCGATGATTATCAGTCAAAGTGGCGAGGTTTCCTGATCCCGTTGAGCCTCTAATTGATTCTCTTACCTTAAGCATTGAGTAAATGGAACTGTACTTATCTGCGAATGATCTCAGTGATATAACCTTGCTGCAGGAAACGCCCAGGTCAGAGCTCTGGTTAGCGATGCTATCCTCTGAACCTGTTGTGATGAAACGCAGTAAACTCATGGTGCCGGGGGTATCTCATGCTGATATGCTTCGCAATGAGTGCGATCGGCTGCAGCAGTTCCAGCATGAAAAGCTAATCGCTGTAAAAGGGATAACAACCTGGAATGATACCCCTGTGCTGCTGCGGGAGTATTTTGAAGGCCAGCCGCTGGATCTGCTTCTGGCAGACAATTCTTTATCTGAACATCAATTTATACGTTTGGCGGTGGCGCTGGTTGAGGCGGTACAGTCTATTCATGATGCCGGATTTATACATACCCGATTATCTCCTGAACATATTCTGCTGAGTAACGATTTGGTGGATTTTCGGATTCTTGGGCTTGGGCAGGTTTGGCGGCGTGAATCAGAGGGGCAATTTCAGAGTGATATGGCCTTGCTCAATAGCCCTTATCAGGCACCAGAACAGCATCCTCGTTCAGGTGTTCTGGTGGATGATCGCAGTGATATATACGCCTTAGGTGCTTTGTTCTATCTGATGTTGACCGGGCAAGCTCCTGTCGATAGACAAGCTGAGGTGTTGTCAACGTCAGGGCAGCAGATACAGACCAGCCTGCAAAAGCAGTGTCCAGAGGTTGCGCCGGTTCTGGTGCGTATACTGGAAAAAATGCTGGCGACTGATCGGCGTCAGCGTTATCAGACCCTGGAGGCCGTAGCCGTAGATTTGCGAATCTGTGTTGAAATGTCGGAGCGTGGAGCACCGCTAACGGATTTTGAAATCGATCATCTGAGCGATGTCAGTCGGCTGTTCAGTCAGGGGGAGCAATACGGTCGGGAAGCGCTACTAGGGTCATTAGTCACTACGCTGCGTCAAGCCGTAGGCCAGCCTATGGCGACAGTTCTGGTACGGGGAGCATCGGGTATTGGTAAATCCAGTCTGGTTTATGCTGCACAGCAATCTGTCGCCGATCAATACCATTTTGTCCAGGTTAAATATGACCAGTACGCCTCCAACAGTCCGTTTGAAGGGTTGTTTGCTGGGCTACAGCAACTGTTACGTCAGTTGCTGTCCGAGTCATCTGAGCAGGTGCAACGCTGGGGTGATATTTTTCGTCTGGCCCTGGAACAAGATGCTGGCATTCTGGTAGAAGCCCTGCCTGAATTGGCCTTATTCATTGGGCAGCCTCCGGAAGTGGTGGCGCTGCCTGCGGCTGATGCTAAAGTTCGCCTTTATCGTTTATTGAGTCGTTTTGTGCAAACCCTGGCAAGTATTGACCACCCCTTATGTATATTTCTGGATGATTGCCAGTGGGCTGATACGGCTACATTGGAATGGCTGGAAAATACCCAGCATGAGCAGCCTTCAGTCGTGGTTATCCTGGCATTCAGAGATGATGTCGATAATATGACCAGCATGCTCGGCGGTTTTCTGGAGCGGCTTCAGGGGCGACAAACGCTACAACAGGATATCAGCCTGGAGCCACTCAGTGCTCAGATGATTGGTGATTTATTGCAGCAGCGCCTCAAGCTGTCAAACGACGCCGCTGAGGCGCTGGCTATGGCCATCGTTGAAAAAACTCATGGCAATCCATTGTATATGGCGGAGTATCTGCGTCAGTGCCAACTGCATCGGGTGCTTTGGTTCGATCCTACAGCGTTGATCTGGAAGCTGGACTTGCAGCAGCAGGCTAATATACCAGCTAGTGAAAATGTTGTGCAGCTATTGGCAAAGCGTCTGGTATTTTTGCCCAATGAGACGCAGCAGGTGTTGAAAACAGCCGCCTGTATCGGTAACCGCTTCGATAGCGACCTATTGAAGCGATTGCTACCTGATCTGGCCGTCGAGCGGGCGCTGGTCAATGCGCAAGCCGGTGGCTGGTTGATGCGTCAGGCCCCCGAGGGAGAGTATGTTTTTCCTCATGATCGCATACAACAGGCCGCCTATGGCCTGATGGATAAGCCGTCCCTTCAACAGGTGCATCTATCCATTGCTCAGTGTCTCGCAGACAGCGATGCAGTGGAAGCCCGGTTGTTGGAGTGTGTGTATCACTTCAATGTGGCTCTGGAGCCGATTACCGATATCCAGCTGCTGGACCAGATTGGCCGGCTGAATCTGCTTGCCACCGGGGTTGCCAAGAACAACGGTGATTTTCATCTGGCTCTGGGGTACATCATTCTGGCGATGAAACTCTTGTTGCCGCAACAAACTGATCCACAGTTCCGTGCTGAAGTCTTTAAAGAGCGCGCTGAATGTGAGCACCTTTGTGGTCAACAGTCGACAGCATTAAGCTATTATCAGCAGGCGCTACAAGCCAGTACAGATGAGCGACAGCGTACCCGAATCTATGAGTTACTGATTAAATTTCATACCGACTATGGGGAGTTTCAGCAAGCCTTTGAGACTGGCAGGAAAGCCCTGTGCTATCTCGATTTCAGGGTGCCAGCTGGCTTTAATCCAGTGAATTTTGCAGCCGATTATCTGCACCTTAAACGCAAACTGCGTGGCTCCACGATAGAGACATTACTGGCCTTGCCTGAGGCCAGCGATGCGCGTATTCGTGATCAGATTTTGTTGTTGTCGGCCATGCAAAAAGCCGCCTATCAGATACGTCCTGAGCTCTGTGTGGCCCTGGCTGCCAAGCAAGTGCGTTTGTGTTTACGCTACGGTAATACCCGAGAAGCTGTGGTGGGCTATATGGTGTTCGGAGTGATTTTTCTGGGTGGCGTCCGTGGTCTTGCTGTGTTGGGGTGTAAGTATGGTCGTTTGTCGCTGGCTATGCTGGAACGTTACAACAACCAGATGCAGAGTGCTGAAGTGCCGTTTGTGTATGGTTACTTTGCACATTCCTGGTTGCATCCGGCCAGTGATACTGAACGTTACTGGCAGCGTGCTTTTGAACAAGGACTTAAAGTAGGGGACTGGTTTCATGCAGGTTGTGCGGTGGCGGGAACCCTGCAGAGTCAGTTGATGCGGGGGCAGCCGCTGGAGCAAGTGTTGCAACAGTGTGATTATTTCCAGGCAACCTTGCAGCGCATCGGCGCACTTGAACATGATCAAGTGTTGGTGGGGATTCGCCAGGTGTTACTCAACCTGCGCTATCCTTCACCCTCCTTGCCCGTGTTTAGCCATGAGGGTTTTGATGAAAGCGCTTATCTGAATACATTAAGTCAGTTTGGTTCGCGTCATTTTGCCCATCTGTACTACATCAATAAAATGTGGGTGCTGTACTTTCACGGGTATTATGATGATGCTGCGGCAGTTGCCGTCACCAGTCAGGGGTACATGAAAGACAGCCAGGGCATGTTGCATGCAGCTGAGCATTGTTTTGTGCATGCGTTGATTCTGGCACAAACGCTCCGATCCCATGACGGGCTGAAAATGCACCGGAATCACTTTCGGATTAAACGTTATGCGCGGCAATTGCAGCGCTGGGCCAAACAGTGCCCAGACAATTTTCTGGATAGAGCGCAATTGCTTCAGGGTGAGCTGTATCGCATCGCCGGGCGTTTTGGCAAAGCGCTGGGATGTTATCAGGAAGCCTGTAAAACAGCTGAATTTTACGGCCATCTTAACCTGCAAGTGATTGGACATCAGCTGACTGAACAGCTGTACACCAGTCAGGCTCAACTCTTGGCCGCCCAGTGTCATCAACTGGAAAAGCGGCAGTTGGCTGAAAAATGGGGAGTGGAGAGCCGATACCCTCAGGCAAGAAGCCCCGGTGTTTTCAGGCAGGCAGGTCAATTCGATCTAGACAGTCTCGCCCAGGCTGTTGAAGTGATTAGTCAGGAACACCGCTTGCCTCGGTTACTGGAAACCCTGATGACTATTTTGCAGGAAAATACCCTAGCGCGGCGTTGTGTGCTCATGCTGCAGGAGGACCAGCAGTATCTGATTCAGGCCGAATCCTCGGTGGAACGTGCTGAAATCCAGGTGATGCAGAATCAAGCCTATGATCAGACAGCCGATCTACCACTGCGGGTAATTAATTATGTGATCGCCTCACATGAACCGATTTTATTAGATGATGCCTGCCACTATGCTGTGTTTGCTAATGACCCCTACTTTGCCCGTTATCAGGTGCTGTCAGTCCTTTGCGTGCCTTTGATGATTCAAGGGCAGGTAAAAGGAATTGTTTACCTGGAAAACGACAGTGCAGCCGGGGTGTTTACCCAGGACCGGTTTGCCTTGTTGCGTTATCTTGGCGGGCAAATTGCTATTTCGATTGAAAATGCGCTGGTTTATCAAAAGCTGGAACAGAAGGTGGGGGAGCGCACTCAGGATATCGAACGTCAGAAGCAGGAGTTGCAGCATCAGTACGATACCATTCGTCACCTGAACCAGCGACTGACCGAAGAAAATGATGAACGTAAACTGGCTGAGCGAAAACTGCAGAACGCCAATCAACAGCTGCAAATATTGGCGACCACCGATGGGCTGACCGGATTGAGTAACCGTCGGCATTTCAACCAGGTTTTGCAGCAGCAATACCTCTATTGCAAGCGGCATGAATTACCCTTTGCATTGCTGATCTGTGATCTGGATGAATTCAAGGCCTACAACGACCATTATGGGCATCAGGCCGGAGACGAATGCTTGATTGCGGTGGCCGAATGCTTCACCTCAGTGGTTAAACGGCCTGGGGATCTGGTCGCTCGTTATGGTGGTGAAGAGTTTGCAGTGATTTTGTCTGCCACTGATCGTGAAGGCGCTCTGCACATCGCCGAACAGATTCACCTGGCCATTAAGCAACGTGATCTGGTGCATGAGGTATCTTCTGTAGCCTCTCGGGTCTCCATGAGCATTGGGTTGAATGTGGGTCTGGAGGCGAATACGGATCAGTTGATTCTTCGGGCAGACAAGGCCCTGTATCGGGCTAAAAGTGCAGGTAAAAATCGTACCTGTGTTTTTACTGCTGATGACTGAGTCCCTTTTGGATATAAACGCTTGCCAAGGTATTAGGAGATAAACCATGTCGCTAGTCTGCCGTAAACAGATGCTTCCTGCTGTTTTGATCGCTACGCTAAGTCTGCCGCTGGCGGCTGAAGTGAACCCTTTTGCCGTGAATGATGGCAACATCCCTGATGCATCAGAATATGATGGTCCACTGTTTCGGTTTGACTACCAATACCCTGACAACATTCAGGAACCCCTGGAGATGCCTTGGCGCGAGGTGTTAAATGGCATGCCGCTGAATAAAGCCAAGGCGCATGACTATGTGCTGGCATTGAAGCAGTTTGTCGAAGACCCCATGCGTATCTTTGTGACTCAACCCGAGGTGTGGAATCAGCATCCGCAAACAGGCTGGTACAGCATGCTCTGGGCTGGTGAGGACATTCCTGTGACTGGCTGGGAAGGTCGAGATGCCATTTATGGTACCTATACCGGCCAGATTCAGGCGGCCTCAGTTTATGCCGACTCTGGCTTGACCGTGGACGTGCGCAACCATGCCGCCATCTATTACAACCAGACGGCCGCTTATGCGTTAGGACAGGTATGGCAAGACTGTGATGCGGTGACGGGCAGTTGCTCGCCCAGTCTGCTGGCTGGTGAGGCGCAGTTCCCGGAAGGTTCAGTGATTATCAAAGCGGCGGCGGCTACGGCTACACCAGAAGAGTGGCCGGTATTGGAGGGTGCAGCTGCCTGGCAGATCTACCGGCGGCCCTTCAATCAGCAGGGTACCATTCATGATCAGCCACCGGTGGTGACCGATGTGCGTGTGGCGATTTTCGATATTATTGTCAAAGACAGTGTGGCTGCACCCGATACCGGATGGGTTTTCTCCACACTGGTATACGATCGGGATGCCTTGGGTGATGATGCCTGGGACCGGATGGTGCCCTTGGGTGCCATGTGGGGGCTGGACCCGGATGTCAATTCAGCCTTGCATCCAGAGCAGCCGTTACAGCAAACCTATGTCAATCCAGAGGCCCCCGCTTATGCCACTGTAACGCTTGGTTATGGTGGGCGGTTATCGGGCCCGTTTGATATCGCGGTCAAAAATGATGTGTATGTTGATGGCAAATTAGTGAAATCGCTGCGAAGCTCGTCTTGCATGAGCTGCCATGGCACTGTGGCCTATCTGCCCAACAGCGATAAAATGCTGACCTATTTTTATCCGGCCAAACCGCCGATTAGTACGCCGCTGAATATGTACACACCAGGCTCAGACGACTGGAATGCCTGGTTTACAAATCGCTGGGGAGACCAGACCCAAACCAGTGAAACAGGTGCTATTGCGCTGGATTACAGTACCTTTATGGAAATGGTATTGATGAACTATGCCTCACAGCAGTCGCAACAACAAAACCAGCTTAGTGACGAAGCCTATGAGCAGTTCTGGAAAACCTGGCGGCTGCATATTCAGGCGTTCAGACACTGAAATTAGTCGACCGGCCTGGACCCTTTAGTGAAACCGCGTCGCACTAAAGGGTGTCCGGTCAATCGACGAAGCTTCACCCAGCACCAGATCCTTTACCAGTTGGGCTGATCCGGCCGACTGGGTCAGGCCCAGGTGACCATGGCCAAAGCAATAGATCACCCGATCAGACTGGCTAGCATGGCTGATGACCGGTAGGCTGTCGGGCATGGATGGTCTGAAACCCATCCACTGGACACCATCGGCTGTGTTTAATCCGGGCAAAAAGTGCTTGGCTTTGTTGAGCAGTGTTTGTGACCGTTTATAATTCGGTGGTCGTTGCAAACCGCCAAATTCGACCGCACCGCCGACACGAACACCCTCGTCAATACGTGAGACCACGAATCCGTGTGCGGGAAATGTCAGGTGGGTTTTAAGCTCAAAGGCTCCAGCAGGAAGTGTGGTGTTGTAACCGCGTTCTGTATCCAGTGGTAAACGATCACCGATGCCCTGCGCCAGTGATTTCGACCAGGCACCACAGGCCAGAATGATTTTATCGGCTGTTTTGTTACCTTGGTCAGTGAGCAGCGTGACGCTATCTGAATCAGGTTGAATGGCACTGACATGAGTAATGGCGATCTCGCCACCCGCCTCGTGGAAATGCTGGGACAGTCGCTCAACCCAGGTGGCAGGATTGCATACATTCATCCAGGCCGGTGTGTAGACTGCATGGGTGAATTGCTCAGATAGACCGGGCTGAATAGCGGCAATAGCGGCTGGCCCGGTAAGCACTTCTACCTCGATACCCTGTGCCTGTTTTAGTTTCAGGCTTTCCTGGCTGGCATTAAACTCGGCTTCTCCCTCGTATAGCTGCAGCTGCCCCTCGCGTCGAATCATCTCTTCAGCCTGCATCGACGTGATAAGCTCTTCCAGACACTGCTTGGACAGTTGCATGAGTGCCGTTTGTGCACGAGTCGATTGTTCATAACGATCACGCCAGCTGGCACGCCAGAAGCGTAGCATCCAGGGCGCAAATGTCAGTGCATAGCCAAGAGGCAGGGAAAGTGGCCCCAGTGGGTCGAGCAGCCAGCGAGGGGCTTTGCGCATAATACCAGGGGTAGCCAGGGGCTCCACTTCGGTAAAGGCAAATGCCCCCGCATTCCCCTGACTGGCCTCCGCTGCAACACCTTTGCGGTCAAGAACCAGTACCTTAAGACCGGCACGTTGTAGCGCCAGAGCACAACTCAGTCCAATGACGCCTGCACCTAGCACAATGATATCTGCATCCTGTTTTGCCATCTGCCAGCCCTCTGGATTAAAAATGTATAGTTACGACTTACAAGTATTCAAGCATAGTATCCTACTCTACTGATATTCTGTACATGCGCCCGCGGCATATAGCGCCACGGACGGCGCCTATGCAGAAAACGCAGGAGCGGTTTTCTGCCCGTACGTCCTGTACATGCGCCGCTCCTGCGCATCCTTGCGCCCGCGGCATATAGCGCCATGGAAGGCGCCTATGCAGAAAACGCAGGAGCAGTTTTCTGCCCATATAAAAAAAGGCACCTTGCGGTGCCTTTGAGGGAGTGAGCATTACTCCTGATCAAACTCTTCTTCAGCTTCCAGCCACATCACGTTGATGATGCCGAAAGCGCAGGCCAGTAATACACCGAGTATCCAGGCGAAGTACCACATAATTCTGTCTCCTCAGTAGAGTGAATGGCTGTTGTCTTTAATAAAGCTGACACCGATTTTCTGCCACATGGCGCGGTAGCACCAGAAGGTGTAGGCTAAGATCATCGGTACAAAAATAACCACGGCCCAGGTCATGACCATCAGAGTGCCTGCGCTAGAGGCGGCATCCCAGAGGGTGAGGCTGGCAGAGGGCATCAGGCTTGACGGCATGACAAACGGGAACATGGAGACCCCTGCTGTCAGGATAATGCCGGTAATGCCCAGTGCACTGCAGACAAAAGCCAGTGCGGGAAGACGTATAGAGGTTAGTAGGAAAGCGCCGAGTACACCGGCAAAGCCCAGCAAGGGTGCCAATAAGGTGAGGGGGTAGTCAGCGTAGTTACTCAACCAGGCACCTTCCACTCTAATCACCTCTTTAAGCAATGGATTAGATGCGGCATCTTTAGCTGGCATGGACAGGATTTGATAGCCTTCAATCCCCATGGCGAGCCAGAGACCAGCCAGTGCAAAGCTGGCGGCACAGACAAGGGCGAAGATGCGGGCATAAAATCTTGCGCGCTGTTCAACCTGTTCTTTGGTGCGCATCTGTACCCAGACAGCACCATGTAAACTGAGCATCGATAAGCTGACGACACCACAGAGCAGGGCATAAGGGTTGAGCAGGGCAAAGAAGCTGCCATGGTAGGAAGGGCGAATCAGTTCGTCATACTGAAAAGGTACGCCTTGAAGCAAGTTGCCAAAGGCTACACCAAATACCAACGCCGGTACGGCTCCACCTACAACCAGCGCCCAGTCCCAGGCATTACGCCAGCGCGGATCTTCCATTTTGGAGCGATAATCAAAACCGACCGGGCGCAGGAACAGCGCAAACAATACCAGTAGCATGGCCCAGTAAAGCCCCGAGAAGGCAGCTGCATAGACCAGTGGCCAGGCGGCAAAGAGTGCACCCCCTGCGGTGATAAACCAGACCTGATTGCCATCCCAATGGGGAGCCATGGTGTTAATGACTACGCGGCGCTCTTCATCAGTTTTAGCGACCAGTGGCAGGATGGCACAGCCGCCCATATCAAAGCCATCGGTGACGGCAAAGCCGATCAGTAATACACCAATAAGTATCCACCAGGCCAGCTTTAAGGTTTCATAATCAAAGATCATCAGAATATCTCCTTACCCGAATCAGGCTTTAACCGTCTGAGTGGTGTTATTGATGCGCTCAGGCTGCTCATAGTGGTATCTGCCGGTCTTCAAACTGCTTGGGCCTTTGCGGATAAAGTGCTGCATCAGGAAAATCTCAATCGTTGCCAGGATGGTGTAGAAGAGAATAAACAGACTCAGGCTCAGGATGATTTCATTCACCGTCAGTATGGATACTGCATTGAAGGTCGGTAGAATTTCACCTACGGCCCAGGGTTGGCGGCCAAACTCAGCAACAAACCAGCCGGATTCAGAGGCAATCCAGGGGATAGGAAGGGTGAATAAAGCGGCTTTAAGCAACCAGGTTTTTTTCCATGCGGTGCGCCGGGCAGTGTAATAAAAGCTTAAGGCAAACACTAACAGCATCCAGAAGCCAGCGGCTACCATGATGCGGAACGCCCAGAACATAGGACCTACGGCCGGAATGGTATCTTCGGCAGCCATGCGGATCTGTGCATCGGTTGCATCAACTATTTCGGCTGTATAACGCTGCAACAACAGACCATAGCCCAAGTCTTTTTTGGTCTCGTTAAAGGCCGCACGGACGTCATCAGTAGCCTCGCCATTGCGTAATTGCTGCAGCAGACCATAAGCAATCATACCGTTACGAATACGGACTTCATGCTCTTCTATGAGATCCTTAATCCCTTTCACCTCCTCGGTGGTGGAGCGGGTTGCGATCAAACCCAGTGCGTAGGGGATTTTTACCGCATAATCAGTGTTCATTTCCTCATGGTTGGGAATGCCGATGAGAGTGAACGCCGCTGGTGCTGGGTGGGTTTCCCACTCGGCTTCTATTGCCGCCAGTTTGGTTTTCTGCACATCACCCAGCTCATAACCGGATTCGTCACCCAGCAAAATAACCGACAAGGATGCCGCCAAACCAAAGGCGCTGGCGATAGCAAATGAACGGCGTGCAAAGGCTATGTCGCGACCCCTTAACAGGTAGTAAGCGCTGATGGCTAGTACAAATACTGATGCGGTCACATAGCCTGCTGAGACGGTGTGTACAAACTTGACCTGGGCTACCGGACTCATGACCAGCTCGTAAAAACTGGTCATTTCCATGCGCATGGTTTCATAGTTGAATTCGGCACCAACCGGGTGTTGCATCCAGCCATTGGCGACTAAAATCCACAGTGCAGAGAAATTTGATCCTATGGCTACCAGCCAGGTCACCATTAAATGCTTGACCTTAGTGAGCCTGTCCCAGCCGAAGAAAAATAAACCGACAAAGGTGGATTCCAGAAAGAATGCCATGAGACCTTCAATGGCCAGTGGCGCACCAAAAACATCACCGACATAATGGGAATAGTAAGACCAGTTAGTACCAAACTGGAATTCCATTGTCAGTCCGGTAGTAACGCCCAAAGCAAAGTTGATACCAAAGAGCTTGCCCCAGAATTTGGTCATGTCTTTGTAGACCTGTTTGCCAGTCATCACATAGACTGATTCCATAATAGCCAGCATAAAAGCCATGCCAATGGTGAGTGGTACAAACAGAAAGTGATACATCGCGGTGAGCGCGAATTGCAGGCGGGAAATATCTGCGAGCGCTTCAGTAATCATACGAAGTTCCTCTGATACGGCTGAAATTTATAAGATCAAACAAATACAGCATTAAGCGTGCCAGTTCGATATATTAAGGTTATTAGATTATGCTTTTGTGAAATACATGCCACTTTAGGCACTTTAGGCAAGAATACCTGAATATATGTGGAGTTAATACGTGACAAATTGTCACATAAAGTCGATAATGATCTGACAAATATGACATTGGTGGCAGTTTGAAATGGCAGAGATGATTGCAACAGATAGCGGACTTTCGATTGTGGAGTTGAGCTCATTACTGGATGTGATTGACGAGCCCGCGGCAATTATTGCGCTGGATTATCGGATACTGGCTTGCAATCAGGCTTATCAGGCAATCTATGCCGAGGGAGGGCAGGTACTGGAACGTACCTGCTATGAAGTATCCCACGGCTATAGCGTACCCTGTGATCAGGCGGGGGAATCCTGTCCATTAAAGCGTTGTCACGAGACCGGACAACGGCAACGGGTGCTACATCTTCACAACACGCCGGATGGTGAGGAGCATGTGGATGTGGAGATGAACCCGGTGCGCAATGCCACGGGCGAACTGGTCTGCTATCTGGAGATTATGCACCTGGTCAAAGAAGCCAGGGCAACGCCGGGTGAAGGTGATGGTATGGTGGGGCGCTCACCGGCGTTTAACAGGATGCTGGAACTGCTGCGTCGAGCAGCGCCTTCAGACATTGCTGTGCTGCTCTTGGGGGAGTCTGGTACGGGTAAGGAGTTGGCAGCCCGAGCCGTACATGATGGCAGTCGCCGTGCGCGTGGACCCTTTATCACGGTGGAATGTTCCGGGCTGACAGAGTCGTTGTTCGAAAGTGAATTGTTTGGTCATGAGCGGGGGGCGTTTACCGGTGCGGTCGGGCGTAAGAAGGGCTTGATCGAAGCGGCTCGCGGTGGGACGCTGTTTCTGGATGAAATTGGTGAAATTCCCTTGCCACAGCAGGTTAAGTTGTTACGTTTGATTGAAACAGGTACCTACCGTACTGTGGGGGGGATTGAGCCATTACATGCCGATTTTCGTCTGGTATGTGCTACTCACCGTAATCTCAAGCAGTTGGTTGCCCAGGGGCTTTTCCGTCAGGATCTTTATTACCGTATTTCAGCTTTTCCCGTTATTCTACCGGCGTTGTCGGATCGACCTGAAGATCTTGGATTGTTGATTAACTCGCTGCTGGCGCGCATACCCGGTGCCGAGCAGGTGAGTGTCACAGAGCAGGCAGTCAAGCTGTTACGTCAGTACAGTTTCCCTGGCAATATTCGCGAACTGCGAAATATTTTAGAGCGGGGGATGTTGCTGACAGATGACGGCCGTATTGGCGTGCAGCATCTGCCACCTGAGTGTCTGCAAGTGATAGAAGCGGGTGAAGCGATACCCTATTCCGGTTTCCCGGATGAAGAGGTCATTCCGCTCGATCAACTCGAGCGTTATTATCTGCAGCGCATCACATCCCGCTTCAGTGGCGATAACCGTTCATTGGCTGAGCGTCTGGGAGTGAGTGAACGTACATTGTATCGTAAGTTAAGTCGGTTGAAATAAATAAAGCTTCCTGCAAACAGGTTGTAGCAGCAACTTATCTAGCTAGCGTTTGTAGAGTAAAATGTTGTGATTCAGTGACCATACAATTCTGTGGGTATTGTTAATAGATGCGGCTAATACACTGGCGAATAATAAGTGATGAGGTTCAGAGGGTATTATGTTCAAAAAAATCCTAACGACAGGCATTGCGCTGACGCTGTTAAGTGGCTGTAATGCCGCCAATGTACAGCCGACAGCTGGTGATCCTGAGGTGGTTGATACCGAGTTAGTTGATCCTCATAGCTCAGAAGGGCGTGCTGAACTGGCAGCCCAGTTAGGGGGAGGGTCCGTTGAACCGATTCAGGTTACTCAGGGCGATATGTCCGGCAGTTTACAGAATCAGCTGGATCAACTGACCGGGCGCTTAACCCTGTTGCAAGAGCAAGTAATACAGATCCGCTCTCTGACGCAGCAAACTCTGGAACAAAGCCAGATGAACATGACCCGTTTGCAAAGCCTGACTGATCCTCAGCAGCAGCAGGGACCCTCGGTTGCAGGTCAGGAGGAAGCGGACGCTGACTACCTGGAAAGTACTGTGAATGAAATTGATCAGGCGGTGGCTCAGTTGCTCTCCGCCATGAGTATGCAGTCACCTCAGATGGGGGAAGCATCGGGCCCCTACCGGATTGCCACGGCCTTCACTCGAAATGGCTGGATATTGGTACGTTTTCATGCCCAGACAGGTGAAACCTGGCTGGCAGATAACAATAACTGGCAGGCGTTACGTGACACAGCCAGTCTGAGCCCATCAAGTTATGAAGTGCAGATTGAGCGGGCAGATACAGATACCAAGGGCTATGTCGCTGTGCGTATTGATAAACGAGACGGACGCAGTTGGTGGCTTAATGATGACACCTGGCAGGTGTTGAATTGATGTCAGAGCATGATTACCAGGACTTGATCCGCATTTTCAATCAATGCTTTGAGGCCGACTATAACACCCGCCTGGTACGTGGTGACGATGAGCCGATTTACCTTCCGGCTGATGCTGAACGAACTTACCATGCTATCTATTTTGCCCATGGTTTTTATAGCAGTGGCTTGCACGAAATTGCCCACTGGCTGATAGCCGGTCCTCAGCGGCGCTTGTTAGAAGACTTTGGCTACTGGTATGAACCGGATGGTCGTAGCGCAGCCCAGCAAGCCGAATTTGAACTGGTGGAGGTGAAACCTCAGGCAACCGAGTGGATACTGGCTGATGCAGCGGGTTTCCGCTTTCGTGTCAGTAGCGATAATCTTAATGGCGAAGTCACGGATAACAGTGCCTTTAAACAGGCCGTGTATGAGCAAGTGGGTGCGTATATCCAGCAAGGGTTGCCTGAGCGCACGGCATGTTTGCGTGACGCTCTATGTCATTTTTACAAGACTCCCATCAACCTGTGTTACAGTCGATTTGACCTGACAACCCTTTAAACCGCTTAAAACCACGGAGTAGGCATGCGCAACCTGCAGGCTAACACCACACCCTGGGACGACTGGATGCCCTTAGATCACCCGGCATTGCTGACAGGGTTTCGCTGTGACCACCGTGATAGCCTGGTTGAGTCCACTGAACCTGCCTGGCGCTATAGATTGGTGCAGCTGTCAGAATCAGCCAATGAATTCACCTGGTGTCTGTATGCGCTGGATCAGGCGCAAAGCAAAACCTATGTGCTGGGTGTCTTTGATACCCGTGACCAGGCAGAATTTTTCCTGGCGCTGCATAGCGACAATCCCCTCAAAGTTCCCGCATTACTTACCGACGAGCTGCAGTGGCCACTGCTTGAATTGAATGCTGACGGGCAGTTGCTCAGAGCCAGGTATCAGGGTGTTTATAAGGTGGGGCTTAAATCCTATCGTGTGCAGATAGATGAAGAGTCTGGCTTGTTTACGCTTGCGTATGTTGATCGCTACCATACTGAATATCTGGGCGAGGCCGCTGAAAAAGAAGCCTGTCTGATGATCTACAGCCACTTCGACGCGCGTCTACGTGGCTGCAAGATGTGTTAAGTTCAACTTAGGGAATCAGCGAGGGCTCATGGCATGAATTTCTTTGTTGATGGCTATTGGCTCAGATTATCTCACATCAGGAACTTGATCGCAGGTTGCCTAATGTTCACGCATCAATTCATTGCAAAGAATTTATTGCATGTATAATTAATCACAATATCCCCAAATCCCCAAAAAAATGTAAGTGAGTTAGAGATAAAAATCAGTAACATAAAAAAATATGGCATCTCTAGTAGGTTCCATGATTTCCATTTTAGACGGTAGTAAAACAGTATTACCGCATAGGGTATGAGTATTAACAAAATTCCGATCACAAATTTGGTTATGAAATTACAGAATTCAAACATATTTAATGACAGCTATTGCAGCCTCTCTCGGAACTGGGTTCGTCGTCTGCCAGTAGCGGAAATGCAATCGATGCTCCAAGCACAAGAGCTAAGCTCAGCCATGGAATTGAAAATGACCGTGGCGGTACCTGAGGACTATATCTGAGACTACACAAAGGAGTGCTCGCGATAACCACGGATAATGCCCGCTTTCGGGTGGTTTGGTTTGTTTGCATAGACTCTCTCTCACAATATTCAGCATGTGCTGGCTACCGTACTGAGAGGTTGGTGGCTGGCTTTTTAAAAAAAAGTAATATAATGATAATTATTTTTATTTGAATGTCAACTCCACCATAGCCGATTAATGGTGGCCTGCTATTTGTGGTCACACCTTGCAATAGTCTACCTCTGTAGTAGAGGGGTTAGATCAGTTATAAACATCCGAAGCTGCTGAAAAAGAAGCCTGTCTGATGATCTACAGCCACTTCGACGCGCGTCTACGTGGCTGCAAGATGTGTTAAGTTCCGCTGATGCTTTATTGAGCCTTGGCCATTGGCATGATATGGCGGACTGGCACTGTTACTTCCGTTGCCGATCCGTCTGAAAAAGTTAGCGTCAGGTCTATCTGATCACCGTCAGCCAGAGGCTGTTTCAGGCCGATCAACATAATATGCAATCCACCTGGCTTGAGCTCAGTGGTTTCACCGGCTGGTAGTGCAATGCTGTCTACCTGACGCATTTGCATCACCCCATCTACATTGGTATGCGTATGTAGTTCGGCCACCTCAGAAGCGCTGGATTGGGCGGTAATTACAGCCAGATCCGTTTGAGTTGCATTTTCCAGTTGCATAAAGGCGGCGCTGTTGGGCTGCCCTGGTGGTACCGCTCTGGCGTAAGGGTCGTGAATATTGACGCTTTCAGCCGCAAAGCTGAAAGAGGAAAACAGCAGGGCACTTGCAAGACAAAGTTTACGCATGTTCAACACTCCTGGGTTTTTAGCTTTCCCCAATCAGTTGTTTGAGGTTGCTCATCAACTGATCGGGAGGGGTATTATGGGAAACCAATGCGGCCAAATTGCCTTCCGGATCGACTAAATACAGACGTGAGGTGTGGTCCACCGCATATTCCATAGCGGAGTCACTCATTTCGACACGGCGATAAAAGGCACCATATTGCTTTACGACCTGATCTATTTCCGATTTTTCACTGGTCAGGCCAATAATCTGAGGTGAGAAAAAGCTGGCATAGTTGGCAAGGTGCTCCAGCGTGTCGCGTTCTGGGTCGACACTGATGAAAAGGCCCTGTATCTGCTCTCTTTGTTCATCTGGCATGCTGCGCAGCGCTTGTCCCAGCGTGGCCAGTGCCGTGGGGCAGACATCCGGGCAATAGGTGTAGCCAAAATAAACCACCACACCTTTACCTCGAAAGTCAGACAGGGAAACCGGTCCGTCTACTGACATCAGGGTAAAGTCACCACCAATATTGCCACCGAGCATATGTTGCTGTGGAGCATCAGGTTGCTGCTGAAAGTAAAACAGCACCGCTGCTACCAGTGCAATGCTGAGGAGTAGCAGATAACGTATAGCTTTCATCAGGTCTCCTTGCCTAAACTAGCGTGCGTCAAAATCAAAGTGTGTTGAGTAGAGCGAGTCTATCGTATCTATATAGACGCTGGCACGCCAGGTCATTTCACCCGTAGTACAAACAGCCAGCTCGGTAGTGCCACGCCAGACATCTGGACGCTCTGGATCTTGCTGTAATTGTGTCTGATTCAGTCCCATGTACATCTCTACGCCCTGAAGATCCAGCATCACCTGACTGGCATCAAAGTGCTGCAACCTGACTTCAATATTCAGTGGTTGCGTTGAGGCCAGTGGTCCGGGCGACAAGCTGAGTTGCAACACCTGTTTGCCGCTTGATGCAATACAGACACCCTGATGCAAATTGCAGGGCAGTGGGGGAATAAAGACACTGTCTTCAGTCTGTTGTTCATTTACCCACTTTGGTAATACTAGCAGTGCCAGTAGCACCAGCGCGATTAATACCAGCAGGGTCCATTGCCGGTTAGGTGTACCTTTCTTGGGCGTAGGATCGTCGGTCATATATTGCCAGCCAGTTTATCGGAGGGTGATAGAGAAAACGATGCGACATAATGTCGCATCGTTTGCAGGCAGAGTCGAGTCAGATGTCACAAACCCAGCAGGTCGGCAACGTAGTCAGCATCCTTATCACCCCGACCGGAAATGTTTACCAGGATCGTTTGTTCGGGTTTGAGTGTCGGCGCTGTGCGGATAGCCCAGGCGACTGCATGAGAGCTTTCCAGCGCCGGGATGATGCCCTCGACCCGTGACAGTGTCAGAAACGCATCCAGGCATTCCTGATCAGTTGCGGTTTCATACTGAACCCGACCCAGATCCTTCAGATAAGAGTGCTGAGGTCCAACACCGGGATAATCCAGACCCGATGCAATGGAGTGAACCGGCATAGGTTGGCCATCTTCAGTTTCCAGTACATAGCATTTCATGCCATGAATCTGTCCGGGTTTACCCAAGGTGAGAGTCGCTGAGTGTTTGTCGGTATCCAGACCTTCCCCCGCTGGCTCAACGCCAACCATTTTTACCGATTCATCATCCAGGAAGGCGGTAAACAAGCCAATCGAATTACAGCCACCACCGACGCAAGCGGTCAGATAGTCAGGTAATTTACCAAAACGGGTCATAAACTGTTCGCGGGCTTCTTCACCGATGATGGACTGGAAATCCCGGACCATTTTCGGAAAAGGGTGCGGGCCGACGACAGAGCCGATGGCGTAAATGAAGTTATCTGGATCTTTCAGGTATTCTTCGAATGCACTGTCGACTGCATCTTTCAAGGTTGCCGTGCCGCGGGTTACCGGAATCAATGTGCAGCCGAGAATTTTCATTTTGACCACATTGGGGTGTTCTTTTTCGATATCCACCTGGCCCATGTGAATTTCACAGGGAATACCTACCAGGGCACAGGCCGTGGCCAGTGCGACGCCATGCTGGCCCGCGCCAGTTTCAGCAATCACCTTGGTTTTGCCCATGTATTTAGCCAGCAGGGCCTCTCCCAGGCAGTGGTTGATTTTGTGGGCACCGGTATGGTTCAGGTCTTCGCGCTTCAGGAAGATTTGCGCACCTCCCAGCTTTTCGCTCAAACGGCGCGCATGAAATACCGGGCTTGGGCGACCAATATAGTCGGCAAACAGCACTTTCAATTCGTTTTGGAACTCAGGCATCCGGCGAATCTCTTCATACGCCTTGTCAATGTCGTTCATTACGCGCTGCAGTTCAGGAGGGATGATCTGGCCACCATATTCACCAAAGTAGCCCTCGGCATCAGGCATGGCTGCGTATTCGATTTTGCTCATAGATACTCCATAAGGGGGGCATTATCACTGCGCTCGCTGAAGCCACTTTTAATCAGGCTCAGGCGCAATTTGGTTACGTATTTTTCTGCTTCATGCAGTGAGGACAGTACGGTATGACTGAACTCGCTGTCATCATTGAGGCTATTGCCCCAGCTTTGCGTAAGAATCCAGTCACCAACCAGATCCTGATAGACGCTGACAGTAAAATAGTCAGCCTGTTTTTGCCAGCGTAATAACACAGATTTTCTTCTGAATAGGTAAGGAACAATGACCCAGACCGGGGTTACGTTTTATAATGGCGCGAAATTGAGCCTGAAAATGCCTTTTTTGTAAAGACTTGTTGTAAAACCTTGGAGAGGTCTGTTGAAGCCAGCCCCGTTAAAAATTGTTGCGGATGAGAACATTCCGGCACTAGAAACACTGTTCGCGCCTCTAGGCGAACTGCATACTCGCCCTGGTCGGGCAATCTGCCGTGACGATCTGCTGGATGCCGATATTCTACTGGTTCGTTCGATCACGCCGGTTAATCGGGCTCTGTTGGAAGGCACTTCGGTGCGTTTTGTGGGGACAGCAACCATTGGTACTGATCATATCGATCTTACGGCACTGGCCGAGCTGGGTATCGGCTTCAGTAGTGCGCCGGGCTGTAATGCTGATGCGGTTGTGGAATATGTGCTCAGTGTACTGCTGCATCTGGCTGAGGAGCAGGCCTTTGATTTATGGGGTCGATCGGTTGGTATAGTGGGTGTCGGTAATGTCGGCTCACGACTGGCTGCCAGACTTCAGGCGCTGGGTATTCGTACCTTGTTATGCGATCCACCTCGGCAGCGCGTCATGCCAGCCGCACAAGCGGCACACTTTTGTTCGCTGGAACAGTTGTTGAATGAGGCGGATATCGTCAGCTTGCACACGCCTTTGACCCGTTCGGGTGAGGATGCCACCTGGCACCTGCTGCAGGGTAAGACGCTGGCAATGCTGCAGCCTGACACTATCCTGATCAATGCCGGACGCGGCCCAGTTATTGATAATCGGGCGTTGCTTGAACTGGCGCTGCAGCGCGATGATCTGACGCTGGTGCTGGATGTCTGGGAAGATGAGCCCGCCGTTGATCCGGCGTTGGCGGCGCGCGTCAGGATTGCTACGCCACATATTGCCGGTTATTCGCTGGAAGGTAAGTTACGCGGAACCTGGATGCTCTACCAAGCCTGGTGTGCATTTTGTGGCACTCCTGTACAACAGTCTTTTGCGCAACTGCTACCACTTGCCGAGGTGACTGAAATGCAGCTGACTGAAAAGGCAGGCCTATTGTCACCGGTACGAATGCTGTACGATCCTTTTCGTGATGATCGTGCACTGCGTGCCAGTTTGGCGGCGCCCCAACAACAGCAAAAAGCTGCTTTTGACCAGCTGCGCAAGCAGTATCCGGTCCGGCGAGAGTTCAGTGCCTTAACCCTGCGATTACCTACTGATCAGCAGCCAATTTTCAACGCGCTGGGCTTTCCGGTCGCGGATGCTAAAAAGTGAATTCATGTCTCAAGTCAGTCTGAAATCTCAATCGGGTGAGTTAGCCACTCGGCGTGCGTTGCCGGTAGTTTCATTGGCGCAGTTGCGCCCACGTCCAGGGGAGCCGGTGCGGCTTGAAACACGTCTTCCCAAAGGTCGCTATTCAGTGCGTTTAGTGGGCATTCACGACCAGAGTGCGGTCATTGTGACCGCGCCGAAAAGCCGTAAACCTTTGCTGACGGAAGGGGTCTCTCTGAATGTGAAACTACTGTGTGGCAATACGCTAATCAGTTTCAGTACGCGTTTGCTCAAAGCGCGTTCAGAACCTTTCCCTCACTGGATTCTGGCTTATCCGACTGCACTGGATACCGTGCCGTTTCGTCAGCATACCCGCGTACCTGTGCATTTAAATCTATTGTTGGACAAGGGGGATGCTGATCCACATGCTGCTCAAACCGCCCTGTGCGTTGATATCAGTTTATCCGGTGCCTCGGTGGAATCTCCCATGGCGTTGGCCGCAGTCGGTGACAGTGTGTTTCTGACGGCGAGGGTATCGGTTGCGGGTATAGATCATGTGATTCTGGCACCTGCCAGGGTACGAAGTGTTATGCAGACGGAGAGCGGTTCACTCAAGGTTTATCGTCATGGCATGTTATTTGATGAGATGGAGGAGGAGACGCGTCTGGTTTTGGCTGGTTATGTGTATCAGCAGTGGTTGTATGAATGCGGTGAGTTGCATGACACAGAGTCGTTTACCCTGCCATAAATGAAAACACCCCGACTGGCGGGGTGTTTTTCGAGCGGGTAAAATTACTTACCGAAGCTCTGCATTTCAGCCATCACAGTTTTGCTGGATTCTGTGGCCAAAGAGGTGAAAGCTTCACCCTGTGCTTTGAGCAGGTTGTACAGTGAAGAGCTGGCTTCAGTGTTGAACTTGATTACTTCTTCAGGAGTTTTCAGGCTTTTAGCTTTTTCAGCTTCAGACTTGAAGAAGTTAACCAGTTCTTCGCCAGATTTTTTCTGCAGCTCTACAGTTTTGCTGAGAGTTTCAGTCTGCAGGGCGATCAGGCTTTTAGCGGCTTCAACAGGCTTCTGGAAATCAACAGTGTTTGTCATGAGAGTCTCTCCTAATGTTTAATGATCTATGCAGTGTTTTTTGTTGCACTGCACAATACGTCCGATTATAGGGGTATGAGAGCCTGTGTCAAGTACTTTTTTGTGCATTGCACAAATGTTTTTACGAGTCTCTGACCTCACCGTTCCAAATTAGTTTTCCGCATTGGCTAAGATCGTAGCCTTCCAGCTTTGTCGCAGTCTGACGACCCTCAGGGCTTTGCAGCCAGTCAAACACTTGCTGTAATAACGTCCTGAAGAACACCTGTCTGGGTATGACCAGTTCAAAGGCTTCCTGATACACTGGCACAAAGGTCAGGCCGCATTCGATGGCGGCCGCTTCTGTGCCAGGGCCTATATCCGCCAGATTCCGGGCAATCGCTGAGGCAACTTCAGTTTCGGTGAGCGCTCTTATGCTGGCGTGTATTTTTTCAAAAGACAGGTTCTGCTGTTGCAGCCAATCTTTCAGAAAGCGCTGGGAGCCGGCGCCTTCCTGGCGGATTACCCAGCGCTTGCGTAACATTTCAGTGGGCTCGCTGAGCAGGGTGTCGGAATCATCCTTGCGCAGCATCAGTCCCTGACGACGCTTGAACAGGTGTACCAACACCCAATGCCGGGAACCGGCATACTGACGAATCAGTGCCGGGTGTCTTATTTGGCTCTCTTCGGCCCGCCCCCAGTGCACGGCACAGCAATCAACTAAACCTTGAGCCAATAATGACAAGCCCGCCTGGGTGCCAGTGGGCATATAGCTGTAGAGTGCCTGATACTGTTGTTGCTGCATGATTCTCAGTAGTGCGGCTTTCAGCAGTGGATCATCACTGCCGGCAAACAGCAGTCGATCACTGAGTACGCCATGATGACTGGATTCCAGTAGCCATTGGTCGATGAGCTTTCGTGGAAACAACCATTTTCCGGTGACCTTGGTGGCAGGCAGATGGCCATCACTGGCGAGTTGGTAAACTTTTTTTTCGTTCAGGTGCAGGTAGGCAGCCGCATCCTTGACGGTCATATAGGGGGATGGGGATGGATCACTCATCCTGAGACCTCCGTTTATTTGATCGAGCCAGGGGAGCAGGCTTATTATCCAGTTCCAGGCGTGTCTGACCGCTGAATACCAGGAAGTGTCGGCCTTTGGCGCGAGCCAGCATAAGTATGCCCAGTTCATTGGCAATCTGCAGTCCCATTTCGGTGGCACCCGAGCGAGATAAGAGTGCACTGATGCCCATTTGCGCGGTTTTCATCACCATTTCAGAGGTCAGGCGACCGGTGGTATAGAAAATTTTATCGTCACTATTAATACCCTCCAGCCACAGGCGACCTGCCAGGGTATCCACCGCATTATGCCGTCCTATGTCTTCACAGAAGCTCAGTACCTCGCCCTCTGCAGAGCAAATAGCGCAGCCATGTACTGCACCGGCATTTTTGTAGGTAGCGTTATGTTGATTCAGACTGTCGAGTAAGTGGTAAATCTGCGATTGTTTCAGTGTCCATTGGCGCAACTGTAAGCCTTTTAAGCGCTCCATCTGGTTGCCGAACACCGTACCCTGTCCACAGCCGGTGGTAACGGTTCGTTTAGCTAACGTGGCTTCTATATCATCAGGGGTATGGGAGGTAACGACAGCGGCGGCTTCAACCTCCCAGTCCACTTGAACAGCAAGCACATCATCAAGTCGTTCGACCAGACCCTGATTGCGTAAATAGCCTAGCACCAAGGCTTCAGGGTCTTCGCCTAGTGTCATGAGCGTGACTATCTCACGCTTGTTCAGATACAGCGTGAGGGGTCTTTCGCAGGCCAGCGCCTGTTCCCGCCAGTTACCCTGTTCATCCATGACCTGTGAGAGGCGCGTCAGCGGGGCACGTGCCTGTGTCATTACTAAACCGGAATGGTTAGTCATAGTCGATCCTTAGCCGGTTAATCACCATTTTATTCAGCAACATCTGTACCAGTATTTCGAGTGCGCCGGATAGGCGGTATCAGGGTGGTGTTGTCTAAACAGCAGGGTTTCAGGTGGGTCATTTTGTCCCGTATGGGGCTGGGTATGTGATTATTTGACCCTACTCTATGTCAGCGAAGAGTATAGCAGGGCTGGCGACACAAGCCGTTATCAAATACGGCACATTACTTGCCTTTGGCCTACACTTAGGTTTAACAGAAATTCATAACAGGAGATGGGTGAAATGCAGCCTGATCATGGTCCGACATCAGATAAATGGCCCTTATGGGTATTGCTCGACCGACAGGAAACCCAGTCGCGCGGCTGGCCATCGGTATCCTGGAAAATTTCTCAGATCAGTGCCGTGAAACCTGAAGACCCTGAGGCCGTGCCCTTGTGCTTACAGCTGCATCGTGATGAACGCATCGCCTATCGCTTTAACTTGAGTGCCCAGGCACCCACGTTGTTTGTGATCTGCGAAGAGATGGACGCGGGTAAACTGGTACCACGTAAGCTGTCAGTGGCACAGGATCTGGCAGCGGACCATCTGGATGCCGGGCAACCGGTGCTGAGCATTCCCATGCCGCAGCCTGTTTATGTCTGGTTGGAGCAGTTTATGGCACAGCACGGTGAGCTGGAAGATCCCAAGGCGGGCAAGCGACGTTTGCGTGCCCAGGCATCCGGTGAGATGAGTGGAGGTACGGCATGAGCGAAGGGTTTTTTAATCGCTGGTCGAGAATCAAACAGTCTGGTGAGGTGGCTTTGCCTGATGTTGAGCCGCATGCTGGTGAAGCGAACAGTGCTGAGTCAGACGTCAGCCTTGTTCAGAATACTGAGCTGACGGAGCAGGAAAATGTTACTGATCAAGCGGTGGCTGAAACCGAGTCCCTCACAGATGAGGATATGCCGGATATTGACACGATTGATTCCCGCAGTGATATGTCGGCTTTCTTCTCAACAGGTGTCTCAACTGAGTTGAAACGTCAGGCGTTGCGCAAGTACTTCCACCAGCCTGAGTTTAACTTCCGAGATCCTTTGGATGAATACAATCTGGATTACTCTCAACCGAAAAAACTGGTTGCTGTCGTCGGTGAAAAGGTACGCGGTTGGGCAGAGCAGCAACTCGAAGATGCAATGCAGCAAGCACGTGATAGCCTGGTGGACGCGAATGCCGATACACAGGCATCAACTACAGATGAGTTGCTTGAGGCGGTTGGCGCAGATCGCCCCGAAAAAACTACCCAGGAAGAGACAAAATGACCCACTTTCCTGCCATATGTGCCTTTTTGTTGGTGTATAGGTGATTCATTTGTGTAAATCAGGTTGATAAAACTGGCTTCTAAATTGCAATAACTTATAAATAACTAAAACTCGACCACCTGAATGATTGCAAACTTGCAGGTGAGCCTGAGAGAGAGTCAATGAAACCCAATAGTTTAATTACGCATCAGGCCTTTACGGCCACACCTGAGTTAAATGCGCGTGCCCGACAGCAGGCACTGAATGCCATGCCTCCGCTGATGGCGATGCAGGATGGCGTGATCAGTTATACCAGCCGAGGGCATTTGCTGATACTGGGTCCTGAAGACCTGATTCGCCTTGTGGCGGCTCAGGTACAGGGTGTCAGCAGCAAAACCCTGCTGGCGATGGGGCAGGTCTCAAACCAGGATGATGCGCATCTGGAACGGGCTATGCAGGCGGTCCCTGAGCTGACTCCCTTGTACTTGCCTTTTGTTTCACTGAATGGCTGGTTGGGGGCTTTTCAACTGCGCCTTGGCGCACCGGATGGACAGGAGATCAACCCGGCAGAAGCCACCGCTGGTCAACCCCATTATGATCTGGTTCTGGATCTGAATGCTGACCCAGTGATCACATCTGAACTATCCCCACCAGGCTACTTTGCGATTGGGCCAGATGCGAGCCGTCTGGCTGATGCATTAGAAGAAATTGCTGGTATGGTCGGTGAGTTTGAAAAGCCGCAGTATGTGCAGGTGAACCATGATATTTGTGCCCATGCAGATCGTGGCAATATGGGCTGCACCCGTTGTCTGGATGTCTGTCCGGCTGATGCCATCAGCAGCCATAACAACACCCTGAGTCATGACTTTCAAATCAGTGTCGATACCTATTTATGTCACGGTGTCGGCAGCTGTACTACCGTGTGTCCAACTGGTGCTTTGAGTTTTGCTGCACCTAAGCCCGCTACGCAACTGGATCGTTTGCGTAACTGTCTGGACAGCTATTTTCAAGCCGGTGGCGAAAGGCCGGCTTTGTTGATCCATGCTGAGCACTTCAGTCCTGACATGGATCAATTACCAGCCCAGGTTATTCCTGTGGCATTGGAAGAGGTGGGCGCATTGGGGGCTGACACCTGGCTGGCATTGCTGGCCTATGGTGTGACCTATATCGCTATTCTGGTAGATGAGGAAACCCCGGCAACACTGAAAAAACTACTGCAGGATGAAATCAGCTTAACCGGTCATTTGTTACAGGCGATCGGTCATCCACAATCGCGTATATCCATCGTGTCAGCGAATGCCATGCCGGATGCACTCAGCACCTTGAATACAAGTCTGCAAGCTTGGGAGGGCTTGCCCAAGGGAATGGTGTTTCCCTATGAGGGCAAGCGTCAGACGATTAATGTCGCGCTAGATCGTTTGATGGAGCAGGGCGACACAAACGAGACGCCAGTCTCTCTACCCAATGGCAGCCCTTATGGCCAGGTCTTGGTGGACGACTCAGCCTGTACCCTGTGTATGAGCTGTGTGTCGGTATGCCCGACCTCTGCACTCAAAAGTGCCAGTGACGTAGCACCGGTGCTGGCGTTTCTGGAAGGCGATTGTGTGCAGTGTGGTTTGTGTGAAGCCAGTTGTCCCGAGCGGGCGATCAGTCTGGAAGCCCGCTTCGCACCGGCGGCGGGTACCCGCGGTGAAATGCGTACCCTCAAGCAGGAAGAACCTTTTCACTGTATCCGCTGCGCCAAGCCTTTTGCGACTAAAAGTACCATCGAAAAAATCACTAAAAAGCTTGAAGCGCATCCCTATTTTCAGGGTGAAGCCGCCAAGCGTCTGCAGATGTGCGATGACTGTCGTGTCAGGGACAGCTACCGCGAGTTGGCCGCCGATCCTGCTGCGCAACTGAGACTGTAAGGAGTGAGGATGGAAACGATCAATCCACAGGAGGACGTGCTGCAAAAACAGCTGAGTGAAGAAGATGCCTTGCGTGCTGATATTTATGCCTTGTTGGCTTCTTTATGCCGCCGTCATCCCTCTGAAGAGTTGTTGGAGTTTCTGGCATCACTGGAACTGGATCGCAGCGCAGCCAACTCCATGTCGCAGGCTTGGGAGTTTCTGCGTATGGCTGCCGCCCGGTCAAAGCATCAATCCCTGGAAGATGAGTACCTGAACCTGTTTATCGGTATCTCACAAGGCGAATTGACGCCGTTTGCATCCTGGTATTTAACCGGATCTTTGATGGAAGCGCCCTTGATCGAATTGCGTAATGACCTGCAACTGCTCGGTTATGAGCGTGATGAGGATGTAAAAGAACCTGAAGACCATATTGCGGTGCAACTGGAAATGATGAGCCTGTTGATTCAACAGGGCGACAGCCAGGAGCGCCAGGCGGTGTTTTTTCAACGCCACTTGAATGCCTGGGCAGGTCAGTTGTTTGCTGATATGGCCGAGGCACCCAGTGCCGTGTTTTATCATGCCGTAGCGATGCTGGGGCAAGCCTTTATAAAAACAGAAAGCGTGCATTTACACAAAATTCCGGATGCCGTTCAAAGTGTGCATCTGCGAGGATGAGGAGAGCAAACATGCATAACAATAAACCTGTTAATCAACCTGTCAGTAATGGACGCCGACAGTTCCTGCGTGGTGTGGCTGTTGCATCAGCTGCGGGTATAGCCGCTTCAGCAGGCAGTGCGATAGCGGATACAGAAGCCCCTGAAATTCAGACGTCTGACGCGAATCAGCAGGGTTACCATGAAACGGATCATATCCGTTCTTATTACGCCAGTTGTCGCTGATGCGGACTGTCACACACTCGACTAATTGAGGGGATGAAGATGCGTCTGAATAAAAAAATCAGTGATCAGTCACTGGATAATCCACATAATCGCCTGGGTGTCAGTCGTCGTGGTTTCCTTAAAGGTTCAACTCTGGCAGCGGGCGGTATTGCTGCCAGTGGACTGCTGGGTAAGGGGATGATTCGCCCGGCTGAAGCGTCAACGCCCAAGTCATCAGCACCGGTTGAGATCAAGCGTACTATCTGTTCTCACTGTTCCGTGGGCTGCGGTGTGTATGCGCATGTCCAGAACGGTGTCTGGACCTACCAGGAAGCCGCCTTTGATCATCCGATCAATAAAGGTTCTCACTGTGCTAAAGGGGCGGCTTTGCGCCACCACGGCCATAGCACCCGCCGGGTAAAATACCCGATGAAGCTTGAAGGCGGGCAGTGGAAGCGTCTCAGTTGGGAACAGGCTATCAATGAAATCGGTGATAAGGTCGAGTCTATTCGCGCCGAATCTGGCCCTGATTCTGTGTACTGGCTGGGTTCCGCCAAGTTTAACAATGAGCAGGCCTATCTGTTCCGTAAATTTGCATCCCTCTGGGGCACTAATAACGTCGATCACCAGGCACGTATCTGTCACTCCACCACGGTTGCGGGGGTAGCGAATACCTGGGGCTATGGCGCCATGACCAACAGCTACAACGACATGCAGAACAGTAAATCGATTCTGTTTATCGGTTCAAACGCGGCTGAAGCACACCCGGTATCCATGCAACATACGTTGATCGCCAAAGAGCGCAACAACTGTAAAATTGTTGTGGCCGATCCGCGCTTTACCCGTACAGCGGCCCATGCGCATCAGTACGTACGTCTTCGTCCTGGCTCTGATGTAGCCTATATATGGGGATTGTTGTGGCATATTTTTGCCAATGGCTGGGAAGATACCGAGTATCTGGCACAACGTGTCTATGGCATGGATGAAATTCGTGAAGAAGTGAAGCAGTTCCCGCCGGAAGTGGTTGAAGATATCACCGGTGTTGATGAACAAACCATGTACGATACCGCCAAGTTATTGTCTGATCATCGTCCGGGTTGCGTAGTCTGGTGTATGGGCGGAACGCAGCATACCACCGGTAACAACAACACCCGCGCTTACTGCATTCTGGAGCTGGCGCTGGGTAATGTCGGTAAAGAAGGCGGCGGTGCCAATATCTACCGTGGCCATGATAACGTACAGGGTGCAACCGACTTTGGTGTGCTGTCCAACTCGCTGCCAGGCTACTACGGTTTGGCAGAAGGTTCATGGAAGCATTGGGCCCGTGTTTGGGATGTGGATTTTGACTGGCTGAAGTCCCGCTTTGATCAGGATGAACACCGCGGCAGCGTACCCATGAATACTGTGGGTATCCCGGTTTCCCGTTGGGTTGACGGGGTGTTGGAAAATCCGGATAACATGTCGCAGAAAGACCGTATCCGTGCGATGTTCTACTGGGGCCACGCGGTTAACTCCCAGACCCGTGGGCCGGAAATGCGCGAAGCCATGAAGCAACTGGACATGATGGTCATTGTTGACCCTTATCCAACTGTTGCCGCGGTCATGAACGATCGCAGCGATGGTGTCTATCTGCTGCCGGCCTGTACCCAGTTCGAAACCTACGGTTCAGTTACCGCCTCAAACCGATCGATTCAGTGGCGTGATAAGGTCATCGAGCCACATTTCGAGTCCAAGTCTGACCATGAAATTATTTATTTGATGGCGAAAAAGCTGGGGCTGGCCGACGAGCTGGTAAAAAACATTCAGGTCAACGGTGATGAGCCGCTGATTGAAGATATTGTGCGTGAGTACAACCGCGGTATGTGGACTATCGGTTACACCGGTCAGAGTCCTGAACGCCTGAAATACCATCAGCAAAACTGGCATGCGTTCGATTTCACCAGCCTGCGGGCGGTGGGTACCGATGCGCATAATGACTTCTACGGTCTACCCTGGCCTTGCTGGGGTACAGCTGAGATGAAGCATCCCGGTACGCATATTCTGTATAACACCAGTTTGCCGGTCAAAGACGGTGGTCTGGGCTTCCGGGCTAACTTTGGGGTCGAGCGTAATGGCGAAACTCTGTTGGCTGAAGGCTCAGCACCTGTTGGTAATGAAATCGGTGATGGTCATCCGGAATTTACCGCTGATATGCTCAAGCAACTGGGCTGGTGGGGTGATCTTACTGCTGAAGAGCAGGCCGAAGCCGAAGGCAAAAACTGGAAGACTGACCTGTCTGGCGGTATCCAGCGTGTTGCTATTCAGCATGGTTGTGCCCCCTTCGGTAACGGTAAGGCCCGTACTGTCGTCTGGACCTTCCCGGATGCCATTCCCAAGCACCGCGAACCACTGTATACAACCCGTCGTGACCTGGTTGCTAAATACCCGACCTGGGATGATTTTGATGACCTGTTCCGCTTACCGACCCTGTATAAATCCATTCAGGAACGTGACACCTCGGCTGAATTCCCGATCATTCTGACCTCGGGTCGTCTGGTTGAGTATGAAGGCGGTGGTGATGAAACCCGTTCCAACCCCTGGTTGGCCGAGCTGCAGCAGGATATGTTCGTCGAGATCAATCCGTTCAATGCCAATACCTTGCGTATTGCCGATGGTGACACCGTTTGGGTCTATGGACCTGAAGGTGGCAAGGTGCGGGTTAAAGCACTGGTGACCAACCGGGTTGATCGCAATGTCGCCTTTATGCCGTTCCACTTCGGTGGTGAGTTCCAGGGTGAAGATCTGCGCGGACGCTATCCGGAAGGCAGTGATCCCTACGTGCTGGGTGAGGCTGTCAATACAGTCACCACCTATGGCTATGATCCGGTGACCCTGATGCAGGAAACCAAGTGTACTGTTTGCCGTATCGAGAAAGCGGCCTGAACCCATAGAAAAATAAAGCTGGGCCCCCGCTGAGAGCGGAGGGTCTATGAGGAGAAAATCCATGGCTCGTATGAAGTTTTTATGTGACTCAGAGCGCTGTATCGAGTGTAACGGCTGTGTAACGGCCTGTAAAAATGCCAATGAAACCGAATGGGGGATTCAGCGCCGTCGTGTGGTCACCCTGGACGATGGTGAAGTCGGTAAGGAAACCTCCATTTCGGTCGCTTGCATGCACTGTACTGATGCGCCTTGTATGGCCGTCTGTCCGACAGATTGTTTCTATCCGACTGAAGATGGTCTGATCCTGCATAATAAAGATGCCTGTATCGGTTGTGGCTACTGTCTGTATGCCTGTCCGTTTGGTGCGCCGCAGTTCCCGCAGCAGGGCGCCTTTGGTGCGCGTGGCAAAATGGATAAGTGTACTTTCTGTGCCGGTGGACCAGAAGAGGATCCGCAGCTGGAAGAGCAGAAGTACGGTGCCAACCGCCTGCGTGAAGGCAAGTTGCCGCTGTGTGCCGAAATGTGCTCAACCAAGGCACTGCTGGCCGGTGATGCACAGGATGTGGCGGATATCTTCCGTGAGCGTGTGGTGTATCGTGGCCATCGCAACAGTGCCTGGAGTTCAGTCGAGCATGAAGCGACTGATGCTGAGCAACTGGCTAAAAATGCTGCTGAGCTGGCCTACGATGCAACACAGAGTGTATAACTATGGAAAGATACCGGTCAGTACGTGATGCTAGAGGCTGGCTGATTCTGTTGCTGGTAGTGCTTATGGCACTGCCAGCCACAGTTTTGGCACAGAATGCGGATGCCCGCCGTGAAGCCTTTCAGTCGATGCCCGGGACCACCCCGGATTTCTGGCGTGATGCTGAAGAAGGTGTCAGTGGCCGTACGCAGTCAAACAGTCCGGGTGCAGACACCTTGATTATGGTGGAGGGTGAGGGCTGGCGCGAAATTCGCAATCAGTGGGTATCGCCAGGAGGCGCGATAGCACTGGGAGGCAGTCTGCTGGCGATCACTTTTTTCTACTTGCTGGTAGGGCAGGTGAAGCTGGAAAATCCACGTACCGGCAAGACTATTGAGCGTTGGTCGCGCTGGGACAGGGCCATTCATTGGTATGTCGCTGTGTTATTCATTATTCTTGGGCTTACCGGTTTGTCGATTCTGTATGCCAAGTGGTTTTTGATGCCGGTGCTACCGACTAGCCTCTGGGCAAGCTGGATGATTGCCGCTAAAAATATCCATAACTATCTGGGGCCCTTGTTTGCACTAGGTGTGTTGGCGATGATCCTGAAATGGCTGAAGCATAACCTTTTCAATATGACCGATCTGAAATGGTTCGCTAAAGGCGGTGGTTTAGTCGGTAAAGCTCACCCGTCTGCGGGCTACCTGAACGGTGGTGAAAAAGTATGGTTCTGGTTGGTGGTATTTGTGGGTTTGACAGTGGTTGTTTCTGGTTTGGTACTGGATTTTCCTAACTTTGGCCAGCCACGTGAGACCATGCAACTGTTTCTGATTATCCATGCCGTAGCCTCACTGGTATTTATGGCTGCAGCGTTCGGACATATCTACATAGGTACCCTTGGAACCGAAGGGGCCTTTGAAGGGATGAAGACCGGTTATGTCGATGAATCCTGGGCAAAACAACATCATGATCTCTGGTATGACGCGGTAAAAAAGAAAACCGGGAACTGATCTGCACCACAGGTTAGCGGTAATCCTCAACAGCCATGTTCCTCACCCGACATGGCTGTTTCTTATGTACAGTCCTGTCGCTATCTATATAATCGGGTTAAAAACTACTCTGCCTAAGGGAGTGTGAGCCATGAAACACCTTGACACCCAGACAACAACTGAAATCGAAGCCGCTGCTTTTCGGCAGTTGCTCAAACACCTGGATGACAACAAAGACGTACAAAATATTGAGCTGATGATTCTTGCCGATTTTTGCCGCAACTGTCTGGCAAAATGGTTGATGGCCGCTGCTGAAACACGTGGTGAAACCCTGAGTTATGATGACGCCCGTGAGCATGTTTATGGCATGCCTTACGAGCAGTGGAAAGATCTGTATCAGCAGCCAGCCACGCCCGAACAGTTGGCCGCCTTTGCTGCCCGTGAAGCAGCAAAACAGGGAGCTCAATAATGACTGAGGCGGTATCTTTGAATATAGCGGTGCTGACTCTGTCAGATAGTCGTACTCTGGCGGAAGACCGTTCTGGTGATACGCTGGTAGCACTGTTGGAGGCCGCTGGGCATAAACTGGTTAGTCGGGAGCTTATTCCTGATGATGTTTACAAGATGCGCGCTGTGGTCAGTGAGTGGATCGCTGATGCGGGCATTCAGGTTATTCTCACTACTGGTGGTACCGGTTTTTCAGGGCGGGACTCCACCCCTGAAGCCTTGCGTCCACTGTTCGATACTGAAATTGAAGGCTTTGGTGAACTGTTTCGACAAGTATCCTGGCAAGAGATAGGTTCCTCTACCGTGCAGTCTCGCTGTCTGGCTGGGCTGGCTAATCGAACCGCTATTTTTTGTTTACCTGGCTCCACTGGTGCGTGCAAAACCGCCTGGAATGCTATTTTGTTGGAGCAATTAGACAGTCGTCACCGTCCGTGCAATTTTGTCGGTATTCTGTTAAATGGTAAGCAGCTACATAGCTGAATGTCTGGCACTGAGGGATAGACGTTGAAACCAACCGATAATTTGATGCCCGTAGACCAGGCACTGAGTGCCATGTTGCAATTAACCCCTTTGGCAGAGGCGGTTGAGCTTGTGGCTTTATCCGACGCGGCCGGGCGTGTGTTAGCCGAAGATATACAGTCTAGCTGTGATGTTCCCCCGGCTGATAATAGTTCGATGGATGGCTATGCGCTGCGCCTGGCTGATGCCGGAGCACCTTTGCCTGTCAGTCAGCGTGTTGCGGCGGGACAAGCCCCCAGCCTGTTGACTCAGGGTACCTGTGCACGCATTTTTACCGGTGCGGAAATCCCCCCGGGTGCCGATGTGGTGGTGATGCAGGAAGCGGTCAGCTTTACTGCATTTGATGACCTGTTGGTGCCTGAGGACTTGAAACCTGGCGAAAATATCCGCCGGGCAGGCCAGGATATTTGCCGCGGTGCGACGATCCTTAGGGCCGGGATGCGTCTGGATTACCGCCACTTAGGTCTGCTTGCCAGTGTGGGGATTGCTGAGTTACCGGTGTTTCGAAAAGTCCGTGTGGCGATTTTGTCTACCGGTGATGAGCTGGTGCAACCGGGTGTGGCATTACAGCCTGGCCAGATTTATAACTCGAATCGTTTTCTACTGCAGGGTTTTCTTGAATCGCAGGGCGCCGAGGTGGTTAGTTTTGAGCAGGTCGGAGATACCTTTGCGGCAACGCTGTCAGCACTGCGCCGTGCTGCCGATCAGGCTGATCTGGTGCTGTCGACCGGTGGTGTATCCGTGGGTGAAGAGGATCATATCAAGCCAGCTGTAGAGGCTTTGGGTGAGTTGGCTATCTGGCGTCTGGCGATGAAACCGGGTAAGCCAGTGGCGTTTGCTCGGTTAGGTCAGAGTGTTTTTATCGGTCTGCCGGGCAACCCTGTGTCAACCTTTGTGGGAGCGCAGGTGTTTGTTAAACCGGTACTGGCGCGTCTGGCGGGTGAAGCAGAGCGTAAGCCCACCTGGCTCACAGGTTTAGCCAGTTTTTCTGCTGCAACTAAAATCCGCCAGGAATACCTGCGGGTGCAGGCGATCTGGCAAGATGATCAATGGCAGTTGAGTGCTTACCCGAATCAGAACTCCGGCGTACTCACCTCGGCGATCTGGGCTAATGCCCTGGCGGTGTTGCCCCCAGAAAGTAAGGTTGCTCCGGGCGATATGGTGCGTTTCTTTCTTTATGCTGATCAGGCCACACCAAAACCGGATAGCAACTGACGCATAGTCTCTTCATCTTCCTGATTCAACTGGGCCTTCTCTCGCAGATAGACACTGAACTGGCTGCCTTTACCTGGCGCAGAACTGACACGGATATCACCGCCATAACGCCGGGCCAGCGAACGGCTGATGGACAGGCCCAGCCCATTGCCATTCTCCCGGGTGGTGAAAAAAGGCTCGAAAATGCGAGCCTGTACCTCATCAGTCATCCCGCTGCCTTCATCGCGCACGCTGATCTCCACGCCCCTGGCACCATCTTCAGCTTGCCAGGGATGGGTTGATAGCCAGATATTGCCTTGGCAGGGCATGGCATTGGCGGCATTCAATAACAGATTTACCAGGACCTGCTGTACCTGTTGTCGATTACCTTCCACTGAGCAGACACTAGTGTAATCCTTGCGTACTCTAATGCCTTTCTTGTTCAACGCATAGTGCACCAGTGCCAGGGTATCCTGTACAACCGCGTTAACATCAAGCGTTTGCATCTGGTCAATGACTTGACCGGGGCGGCTGTATTGCAGCAGGTTATTGATGATGGCACGAATACGGTAGACCTGCTCGATCACGGTATCAATTTCACTTTGTACCAAACAGCCTTCACCCAGTTCGGCTTGAAGCAGGTCCATATGTCCCAGAATGACTGCCGCCGGATTGTTGATTTCATGGGCAATTCCGGCGGTTAATTCACCCAGTACCGCCAGCTTCTCTTTGGTAAAGAGCTCAGCACGGGTGGCCTTCAGCAGCTCTATGTGTTGTTCCAGTTCCTGGGTTTTTTGTTGCAGACTGAGAGTACGTTGTTCTACTTTCTGTTCCAGGCGTTCAGCTGACTGACGTATGGTATCCTGGCGAGCATCCAGTTCATCCAGCATGCTGTCGAATTGTTGGGCCAGATCAGCAAATTCATTCTCAGCCTTGAGCGTACCGATCCGCGCATGGGTATTACCACGGCGTACCGCCATCACCGAGCGGTGAATACGTTTTATCGGGCTGAGTAACCGGTAGGCACTGTGCCAGACGAAATAGCCTGACAACAGCATAATCAGGCCCAGCGTGATGCCTAGCTCGGCTAAATTACGCCGATACATATAAATGAACGGGCTTTCCGAGAAACCGGCGTACAGAACTCCGATCAGATTATCATTCAAACTATAAATAGGTTCATAAGCACTAATAAACCAGTCATTAACCACAAAAGCTCGATCGAGCCATACCCGCTCTTCATCCACAACTCTCTTATACACTTCAGCCGAGATGCGTGTGCCGATGGCGCGGTCGAATTCTTGTTGGCCCGGTTGCTGCTGATGTTGCGCCGGGACATTGGTGGTAACTCTGACATCATCCAGAAACAGGGTGACTGTTCCCAGTCCGCCTTCTGGTAGTGCGTCCTGGCCATAAACCAGGTCGCGGATAGTATCGACAAACTGCAGGTTGTGGTTCAACAACACCCCGCCATCCAGAACATAACGTAACTGACCCGTGTTATCAAAAATGGGCTGTAGGGTACGTACAAACATGCCTCGGGTTTCCAGGGTTTTATCAGAGGGCTTGGCGTGGGGGGTGTCCAGCACCGGTACTTTAACCTTTTCAGCCAGCGTCGGGCTCAAGGTCAGTAATTCATCTGCGTCAATCAGTGACAGGCCCTTGAGACTGTTACCCGCCAGAATCTTCTCTTTCAACTGCGCAATGCTGGGTTGCGAGTCCAGGTCTTGCTGCAATTGCTCCGGAGTCAGCAGGCGTAAAAAATCAAACTGCTGCTTCTGGCGCAGGTCATCGATGATCTGGTTAAGTGCCAGGCGATCGTTGTTGATCAGGTAGGGGTGCAGCTGCAAGGTATGGCTGAGTTGTTCCAGGCGCTCCAGTTGTCGATCCTGCATCATCTGCAGGGTACTGCGAGCTACGGCTAAATCAGATGCCACCTTCATGTAGAGCTGGCGATCCGAATAGGTGGTGGTCCAGTAGGCGGTTAAACCGATCAGTGCCGCAAAGGTCAGCAGAATCGGCAGTAGAATCAGCGCCAGTAGCTTACCGCGTACTGAATGCTTCCACTGGCCAGGCATTAATCGGTCCCTGTCAGACTGTCATTGTCTTGCAGCCAGCCACTTAGCTTTCGATCAAGTGTTTTTCGGGCGATACCCAGCTGGCGTGCTGCAGCTGATTTGTTGCCGTCACTGGCTTCCAGAACCCGTAAAATATGCCGCTTCTCGACTTCTTCCAGCGGCCAGCAACTGGGATAGCCTGAACTGCTGAAGGCTGCGCTATCCCGAGGCTGGAGCTCTTCCAGTGGCAGGTGTCCAAGCAAAATACAGCGCTCAATAAAGTTTTTCAGCTCACGAATGTTACCGGGCCAGTGGTGTGCCTGCATAGCGCGCAGGTCTTCATGGCTAAAAGGCACGGCGGGAAGCCCCAAGTCATCTGACAGACGCCGGGAAAAGAAGTGTGCCAGTTGTGGAATATCTTCACTGCGATCCCGCAGAGGTGGCAGGGTCAGGGTCAGAACATTGAGGCGGAAATACAGATCTTCACGAAACTGCTGTTGCTTGACCTCATCACTCAGCGTGCGGTTGGTCGCGGCCAGAATACGTACATGCGTGGGGACCTCGCGTTCACTGCCTACCGGGCGAATGCTTTTTTGCTCCAGTGCTCGTAATAGTTTGGCTTGCATGGCTAACGGCATTTCACCTATTTCATCCAGAAACAGGGTACCACCGGCCGCATAGGTAAATAACCCTTCGCGGGCACGGTCAGCACCGGTAAAAGCCCCTTTGGTATGCCCAAACAGCTCGGCTTCCAGCAAGTCAGGGGCTATGGCACCACAGTTAATTGCTACAAACGCGCCTTCTCGGCCCGATTGATGGTGTAGTGCACGCGCGACCAACTCTTTGCCGGTACCAGACTCACCCTCGATCAGAACAGGTGAAGGTGTGGGTGCCACGCGCTGGATTACGGCTTCGAGGCGTTTAACAACGGCGCTGTCACCCAACATGGGTGTATCGGCGGCGATGTGTCGGGTGACTTCACGTCGTAACAAAAAATTTTCTCGGGCCAGCAAGCGCCGCTGCAGTACACGCCTGACTGCATTCATCATCTGTTCCAGCCTGAAAGGCTTCAGAATAAAGTCGGCGGCACCGGCACGCAGTGCCTGGATAGCCGTGTCCAGCTCAGCATAGGCGGTCATGAAGATTACATCGCTGTGGCGGTTAGGGTCCTGTAAGGCTTCATGCCACTCGATACCCGAACGCCCCGGGAGTTTTACATCAACAATGAGTAGATCAAAATGGCAACGCTTACGTATCTCTTCGGCTATTTCGATGCTGCCAGCGACTTCAACTAGTCCGAAATGTTTCTGCAGGGCTTTATACAGAAAGCTGCGCATGCCGGATTCATCATCTACCACCAATACCGAGGCTGAGCGGCAAAGATCTGAGTCTGTTGTTATCATGGTTTATCCGATTGACAGGTCGAAAGCGGTCAGTATTGGGATCTAATGTCCCATGTGTACTCTGACCTGTGTAATTTTGACTCATATTAGCAGATATGTTGCGGGATGTAATTCGTCAAAATCTCAGAAGCTGTGGTTTTATTTTCATATATTATGCGGGCTTGGATAAAGTGAGTAACAAACCTGGCCTGTGGCTTGCTCTGCAACTGATTGAAACTATAAACACAATGGGAGCGGGGCTTTATGAAACGATTTTTACTAGTAGTATGTTTGATGCTACTGACAATGCAGTCAGCATTGGCTGAAAAAATGCTCAGATTAGCGACAACGACCAGTACCTATAACTCAGGCTTGCTGGACTTTTTATTACCGCACTTTGAGGAAGAGACCGATATCAGTGTTCAGGTGATCTCAGTAGGCACCGGCGCGGCTTTACGTCTGGGGCAGGATGGTGATGTGGATCTGGTGATGACACATGCTCCGGCGGCTGAAGCCACATTTGTTGAAGCCGGTCATGGTATAGAACCCAGAGGGTTGATGTATAATGACTTTGTTTTAGTAGGGCCGGTTGCCGATCCGGCTGATCTGCAGTCGGCTGAAAGTGCACTGGATGCCTTTAAGCGCATCGCGGAAAGTGGATCGGTGTTTGTGTCGCGGGGCGATGATTCTGGAACTCACATGAAAGAGTTAGCTTTCTGGGAAAGTGCCGGACAGGAGTTGTCCTTTGACGGTTACCGTAGTGTCGGTCAGGGTATGGGGCGGGTGTTGTCCCTGGCGGATGAGATGGAAGGCTATGCTCTTACAGACCGCGGTACCTGGCTGGCGATGAAAAATCGCCTGGACCTGGCGTTGGCTTATGAGGGCGATGCCAGCCTGTTTAACCCCTATCAGGTGATTCTGGTGAACCCGGAGCGTCACCCTCATGTAGAGGTTGACCTGGCCAGAACCTTTGCAGATTGGTTGGTGTCAGAACAAGGACAGCGTTTGATTGATAGTTTTCAGGTTGAAGGAGAGCAGTTGTTTTTTGCCTCTGCTAAATAATAATTTCATGCGAAAGACAATGCAGTAATGAATTCTATTTCCGAAGCCACTACGGCTGCATTGTATCTTTTGATTTCTGGTGATGCGGAACTCTGGGGCATTATTCTGGTGTCCTTCAGAGTTTCGCTATCCGCCTTATTGATTGCCTTTCCCTTTGCGATGATGCTTGGCTTCGTGCTGAGCTTTTGGCGTTTTCCAGGACACTGGTTTATCGTCACCCTGAACAATACCTTGTTAGCAGTTCCTACGGTAGTCATTGGTTTGACCCTGGTGCTGCTGTTTTCCCGCAGTGGTCCACTTGGTGATCTGCGTTTATTGTTCACCCAGCCAGCAATGATTATCGGACAGATCTTAATCTGTTTTCCGCTGTTGGTGGCGATGCTGCATATGGCTTATCAGGGCGTGTCACGCCATGCCTGGGAGACAGCTCGAACGTTGGGTTGTTCGCGGTTAAAAACCCTGTGGTTAATTACCCTGGAAGTGCGCTTTGCCGTATTGGCTGCCGCTGTGACAGCGTTTGGGCGAATTATTGCTGAGGTAGGTTGTGCGATGATGGTGGGTGGCAATATAGCCGGGTATACCCGAACCATCACTACTTCCATTGCTTTGGAAACTACTAAGGGTGAGTATGTGCAGGGGATTGCCCTGGGCATCGTATTACTGTTGCTGGCGTTGGGGTTAAACCTGCTGGTCGGTATCAGTCGTGGGCGCAGTGTTCAGGGGGCTGCACAATGAAGTACGCTGAGCTGAAGGCTATCGGGTTGCAGCATGGCTTTAAGCGTGAAACGCTGTGGCAAATAGACTACCTGCAACTCCAGGCCGGTGAGTGTGTACACCTGCGGGGTGAAAATGGCAGTGGTAAAACCACATTGTTGAAAGTGCTGGCAGGTTTGCAGCGCCCGAGTGCGGGTCAGGTGCTAATCAACCAGCAACCTGTGCGTCTTGGGGATGGGCGCTGTTGTTATCTGCATCAGCAACCCTATATGTTTGACAAAACAGTACGGGCTAACCTGGCCCAGGTGTTGGCATCTCGGCCTGGAGCCAAACACGAAAAATGTGAGCGTGTTGAGCAAGCGTTACACTGGTCGGGGTTAAGTCATCATGCCAGTCAAGCGGCGCGAACCCTGTCGGGTGGTGAGCGCCAGGCATTAGCCATGGCCCGGGCCTGGTTGTGCCAGCCACAGTTCTGGCTATTGGATGAACCCATTGCCAGCCTGGATGAAAAGGGGATTGAGCGTTGCGTGCAATTGGTCTCACAACTGCGCCAAAGTGGCGCCGCTATTTTGATGACCAGCCACCAGCAGGGTGCCTTGACGGCACTTTGTGACAGTCAGTGGCAGTTACACCAGGGCAAGTTAACAACTGAGGGTGGATGATGCAAAACACAGCAGTAACAGGCGTTATCCTGGCCGGTGGACAGGGGCGTCGTATGGGTGGGGAAGACAAAGGCTGGGTTGATTTCCAGGGTCGGCCGATGATTCAGTATATATTGGAGCGTTTGTCAGACCAGGTGGATGAAGTCATTATCGTGGCTAATCGTAATCAGACTCGCTATGCTGATCTGGGTGTCAGAGTTGTTGAGGATTTGATATCTGGCTTTCAGGGGCCCTTGGTCGGGATAGCAACCGGTCTAACTTATGCGTCGCATGACCAAGTGGTATTCGTACCCTGTGATGGCCCGTTTATAAGTCGTGAGTTGGTTAATCGCTTCAGTGAAGAATTTTCTAATTCCGGAAAGCCTGTTATTGTGGCAGATGACGGAGAAAGGTTGCAGCCGATGGTTGTTATGCTTCAGAAGCAGTTGTTGCCAGAGTTGCAGTCGGCGTTGCAGGCCGGTGAGCGTAAACCGGATCGCTGGTATGCAGCGATGGGTATGGCTCAAGTCAGTTTTGCGGCGGATAGTTTGTATAATTTCAATACACACGAACAGATAACACCAAAGAGTTAACGATAATTCTCCGTTATTAGTTAGTTTGTTCCTGTTAAGACAGGAACAAACCTTGCTTGGATAACAGATAATAACAACAGGATTATCGGACAGCATGAAACCCTACAATATTCCCGTACTGGGCTTTGCAGCCTGGAGTGGCACCGGGAAAACAACACTGTTGAAACAACTGTTACCGCGACTGCAGTTGCGCGGCCTGCGTATTGGTTGTATCAAGCATGCACACCATGACTTTGATGTTGATCTGCCCGGGAAAGATAGTTACGAACTACGCCATGCCGGTGCCCGTCAGATGTTGATTGCGTCGGCCAAGCGCTGGGCTTTGATGACTGAAGATCCGCAGAATGAGGCCCCTAAGCTGGCAGATCTGCTAGCAAAGCTGGATACCGATCAGTTGGATATGGTGCTGGTGGAAGGTTTTAAAGCTGAAAACTACCCTAAAATTGAACTTTTCCGGCCAGTGTTGGGCAAGTCGCTGCATTGTGAGCAGGACCACAGCATTATTGCGGTGGCAACCGATGATCCGACCGCTTTGCCTGAAGGCTTTACACTTCCCTTATTGGATATTAACAACCTTGATGAAATTGACGCCTTCGTGTATCAATTTTGTTTAACTGGCGGAGGTCAGGGATGAGTAACAAGGATATTTCTTGCTTTGATTCTGTTACCCCTCAGGGGAATCGTCATTTAAAACTGGAAGAGGGCGCACGTCTGATTATGTCGATGGCGCTGGGCCATCTGCCATCTTGCGATTGTCCTTTATCTGAAGCCCTGGGCCGAGTGCTATCAAAGGATATAACGGCACCGTTTAACGTTCCCCAGAATGTTAATGCTGCCATGGATGGTTTTGCGCTCAAGGGTGACGAATTAGGTGCCCAGTCCGAATGGGACGTGCAGGGCCAGAGTCTGGCCGGTCGTGCATTTGATGGCCTATTGCAGCCAGGTTGTGCGGTAAAGATCACCACAGGCGCGCCGATGCCATTGGGTGCCGATACGGTGGTGATGCAAGAGATGTGTGAACTGCGTGGTACACGAGTGGTGATTGCTGACTCTGTGGCTGTCAGGCCCGGCAGCAATGTGCGCCAGGCTGGTGAAGATATCGCCGTTGACAGTCTGGTGTTGCAGCGTGGGCAACGTTTGGGTCCGATTGAGATAGGGATGCTCGCATCATTGGGGCTACACCAAGCAAGTGTTTATAAACCACTAAAGGTAGCGGTGTTTTCAACCGGTGATGAAGTCTGTGCGCCCGGTGAAGAACTGCATCCCAGCGGTATCTATGATACCAATCGTTATACGCTGTTCTCGGTACTGAAAGGGCTGGAGTGTGAGGTGGAGGATCTGGGTATTCTGCCGGATGATAAAGCCAGTATTGAACAGGCACTACAGCAGGCGGCCCAGCGTAATCGTCTGGTACTGACCAGTGGCGGAGTATCTGTTGGCGAAGCTGATTTTGTTAAGCAAGCATTGAGCAGTCTTGGCAATACCAGCTTCTGGCAACTGGCAATCCGTCCGGGACGCCCGATTGCGTTTGGGGATCTGGGATTAAACCAGGATGGCGAGCTATGCTTATTTGCTGGTCTGCCAGGCAACCCAGTAGCCGTGATGGTGACGTTTTGCCTGTTGCTGCAGCCGTTGATCCGTAAGCTCCAAGGGGAAACTGAGTGGGTGGGGCTGACATGGCAGGCGAGAGCCACCGAACCGATGAAAAGCCGTACCGGACGCAGTGATTTCCACCGGGGGATTTTTACTATCACCGAAGGTGGCGAACTGGAAGTGCGTACCACCGGACACCAGGGGTCAGGGATCCTGACCTCCATGCATGAAGCCAACTGCCTGATACGTATTGAAGAGGACCGGGACCGGATCGAAGCGGGTGACCGGGTCAGAATTTATCCATTCAGTCGTTGGTTACCCGGCTATCCGCTGGTGTGAACAAACGACCGGAGAAAAGCGCAATTATGTCAGAATTAACTCATCTGGATGCTAAAGGACAGGCACATATGGTGGATGTATCCGCCAAGTCAGTTACAGCCAGAACGGCTTCGGCTTCGGCCAGCATCACCATGCAGGCGGCAACGCTGAAAATGATAGTTGAAGGCCGTCACGCTAAAGGAGATGTGCTTGCTACCGCACGAATTGCAGGTATTCAAGCCGCCAAACGCACGCCGGATCTGATTCCTTTATGCCATCCGCTGATGTTATCCAAAGTATCTGTCGAATTTGAACCGGACACTGCCTTACCGGGTATCCGCGTTCTGGTGACCTGCAAGTTGGCAGGCCAGACCGGGGTAGAAATGGAGGCGTTGACCGGGGCGTCAGTGGCGGCTTTGACCCTTTACGATATGTGCAAAGCGGTAGATAAAACCATGCTGATTGGTGATATCCGCGTATTAACCAAGCAGGGCGGTAAGTCGGGTGACTGGGTGTTTGATGCCGCTGAAGCTGTATCTGCCCAAGTGGTCGTAGAATCCAGTGTTGATCAGATCAGCACGCGGCCCCACGAAAGACTTCAGGTACGTTTTTTTGCTGAATTACGGGAGCAACTGAAGCAGGATGAATTGGCCGTTGACCCGGCTGAGCTTAAAGCGGCCGGTTTTACAGTGACAGTGGGTGGTTTGTCCGACTGGTTGCGTCAAGCTCAGCCAGAACTGGATGCCGTGCTGGATAGAGCGGGCTTGATGGTCGCCGTAAATCACAAAATGGCCGATAACCAGGTACCGGTTAAAGCCGGTGATGAAGTGGCCTTTTTCCCACCGGTAACCGGGGGCTGATATGTTCAAAATACAGGTCTGTGCTGAACGTTTTGATACCGGCAAAGAGCTGGACGCTTTGAGTCAGCAGCGTACAGATATTGGTGCATTAGCCAGCTTTGTCGGCTATGTGCGAGATTTCAATGAGCGTCCGGATGTGACAGCGCTGACGTTGGAACATTATCCCGGCATGACTGAGCAGCAACTGCAAGCCATTACTGAAACAGCCGCTGAACGTTGGCCGCTGCTGGGTGGTACGATTATTCACCGGATTGGCCGGATGGAGCCGGGTGATCCGATAGTGCTGGTGGCTGTAGCCTCAGCGCACCGTCAGGCTGCATTTGATGCCTGTAACTTCATTATGGACTATCTGAAAACCCGGGCGCCTTTCTGGAAAAAAGAGCATACCTTGAGTGGTGACTACTGGGTCAGTTCACGTCCTTCAGATAGCCAGGCGGCACAACGCTGGGATAATAATAATGACTGAGCTCCTGAATACGGCTGCATTGGTGGATCGTTTTGGTCGACGGGTGCGTTATGTGCGCTTGTCGGTAACCGATCGCTGTGATTTTCGCTGTGTGTATTGTATGAGCGAAAAGATGACCTTTTTGCCCAGAGAACAGGTACTGACATTGGAGGAGATCGGACGGATTGCGTCAGTCTTTACCAGCCTTGGGGTTGAAAAAATCCGTCTGACTGGTGGTGAACCATTGGTCAGGCGTGATCTGATGGAATTGGTGGATTATATCGGTACCTTGGGGCTAAAAGATTTCACCATGACCACCAACGGCAGTCAGTTACCGCGCTTTGCCGCTGATCTGAAAGCCGCAGGCTTGCATCGACTGAATATTAGTCTGGATTCGCTGAACCCGGAGAAATTCCGTCGGATTACCCGTAATGGTGAGTTGCACAAGGTTCTGGCCGGGATAGACGCTGCGCAGGCCGCCGGTTTCAGTGCAATCAAGATCAATGCCGTGGTAATGCGTGGACGCAATGATGACGAAGTGCTAGCTCTGGTCGACATGGTGCGTCAACGTGGCATCGATATCAGCTTTATTGAAGAAATGCCGCTGGGGGATGTTTCTGATCATGGACGTGATGAGACTTTCTGCTCCAGTGATGAAGTCAAAGCAATGATTGAACAGCGTTATCCGCTGACACCACTGACGCATAACACCGGTGGACCCTCAAAATATTTCAGTATGCCTGATAGCCGCAGCCGCATAGGGTTTATATCACCTCACAGTCATAATTTCTGTGGTGATTGCAACCGTGTCAGGGTCACGGTAGAAGGGCAGTTGTTACTCTGTCTTGGCAATGAGCACTCGGTTGATCTGAAACCTATATTGCGTGCACACCCACAGGATAACGGCCCGTTACGCCAGGCGATTATTGACGCCATGGAGCTGAAACCTGAGTCTCATCATTTCACTACAGATGGTGAAGTTCAGGTGGTGCGCTTTATGAATATGACTGGTGGTTGAGTAGGAATGAATCCAAGATAGGGAGTATCAATCAGTATGAACACAGGCACTAGAAGAGCTGTGGCTTCTGTTATCCCTCGTCTTGTCTTGCTTGGGCTTTTATTAATACTGGTGGCTGGCTGTACAGATAAGTTCTCTGACGAGACTGTACACAAAATCGATGATGAACGTGACCTGCGCTCATTTGATGATTGGGCGACAGCCAGTGTATTGAATATGCATGTGGGGTGGAATGCGCCAAGAGTTTTGGGACAATTAAGTTATCGAACCTGGGTGGATGACTTAATTCATACTCCAGTCAATATAGTTGAACAACCTTTTGTAATTAAAGGTCATTTATTGGCTTACTGGGATATTGATTACTCTGATCTCTCTTGGGAGACTAAATTGATTGATGCTCAGCCTGCAAAGACCTTGCTTGTACGTTTTTATCCTCAAGGACCGCAAGATCCTCAAACCGAAGCGATGCTTGAAGACTTAATCCTGTTGGCGGAAGACAGTCGTCGAGCTGTTCGGTTTTTTATTTATGATAGCTTTAATGAGCAAGGTCCTTTGCGTGTTCATAGTGGAGTTGAAGCTTGGGATCAGGATGAAATTGAAGCCGTGCTTGAGCCTTTTGGAGCGCTGGCCGATTCCTTTAAGAGGGACCAGGAAGGCTATATAGCCATGCCTGCCAAGGTTACCTTGACTGAAGTGTTGACCTATCATGAATTGAACTCTACGTTTCTCAACGGAAAGCTTACCGATGTTCAGTCTTGGCCTGAAGGAGCGGCTTTCGACTCTGATATTTATGATCTTCAACGCCATAATTTTTTATCGCTACCTTGGCAGCAATTCTTTCGGCTTGACTCATCGGCTTCAGTGTATACACAGCCTGATAAAGAATCGAAGGTGGTTTTACCACCCAATATTCAGGTTTCTGATTCAGGGCCCACGGTGGAAAAAATTTCTACTTACAGCACTGACTGGTTTTTAGTCCGCCTGTATTCTGATCCCGATATAAAAGGCTATGTTCCAGTGAATGATTTGTGGATAGTTAATTGATCACTGCTTTGACAGCGGCCCGTTACGCCAGGCCATTATTGCTGCCATGGAGCTGAAACCTGAATCCCATCACTTCACTACGGATGGTGAAGTTCAGGTGGTGCGCTTTATGAATATGACCGGTGGTTAACTGATTCTGACAGTAGGGTATAGGGTTTTGCGGCTGAATGGCTTAAAATCATGCTTGGTGATGGAGTGCTTATGCATTCCGGACTTGCTGCAGGGAGCCTTTGATGCCGGAACAGGAACAGAAAAAAGTAACTGATTATTGTCTTGCACTACAACCTATATGTGATCAGCATTTACGGCATGTGGGTGACGAGTTGCTTTATCGTGCCAGTGTGAATGCCAGAGCAGCTGTGATTGATAACCCTCTGGTGGCTACCGCACGTGTCTGTAATATTGCTTTTTACGAAATGGGACGGGAAGCGCTTAGTGGTCCCCGTGAGCTGTTTTTTAACACCCCCCGTGAGTGGTTGGTAAACCCGGATCTTTTACCACCGGTTGCTGATCGTATCGTATTGGAAGTGCTTGAAAGTGTTGAAGGTGATGCTGAAGTCATGGCCGCCCTTCGCAATATCAAAGCCCTGGGTTATCGCATCGCACTGGATGATTTTGTCCTCAATAAAGCCACTTCCCCGTTATTGGCGTTAGCCGATATTGTTAAGATAGATCTACTTAATAACGGTATTAATGAGCAGGAACTTGAGCTGTATAAATCATACGGCATTCAACTCCTGGCTGAAAAAGTAGAAGATTTCGACACCTTTAAGCGTTGTCGTGACTTGGGCTTTACTCTGTTTCAGGGCTATTTTTATGCCCGCCCGGAAGTCAGGCAAAGCCAGTTTATTAAGCGTAGCAGTAATAAGGCTGCCCAGTTGCGTCTGCTGGCTGTTTTGAATGAGCGGGAGCCGGAGTATGACAAGCTGGAATCGTTGATGGCGCAGGATTCACCGCTTTGTATACGCCTGTTGCGGCTGTGTAACTCACCCCTATACCGACGCCAATGTGAAATCAGCAGTTTACGTCAGGCAATGATTCTGGTTGGCTTTAGTGGTTTGCGCAAGTTGATTATTGTGATTTTGCTGGCGGACAACAATCCCTGTAATTTATTGTTGCTACCCAAGGCGCTCACTCGTGCCGCTATGTGTGAGCGTCTTGCTGAAGAATCACAACACGATCATCCAGACAGTGCCTTTCTTGTGGGTATCTTGTCAATGATGGATACCCTGCTGGATGAGCCACTGGATAAGCTCTGCCTGCAACTGCCGCTGAGTGAGGCTGTGCGTGAGGCATTGCTGAAACAACAGGGGCGTTTGGGTGAAATTCTACGCCTGACTATTGCCTATGAAGATGCACGCCTGGGATCAGCATCACAAGTGGTGGTTCAGCGACTTAACCGCTGTTATATGAACAGTGTGAGTTGGGCTAATAATCTGCTCATTGAAGTCGCTGATACCGATAAATAAAATCATACAGTTTCAGGGTTAGCCGGCTGCCGCAAGTTGGCCAAATATTCTGAAGCCGCCAAGGTAGGTACCCAGTGCTGAGCCAAATGTGGCGAGTATGAACACGAGTAGTGTTCGGGATACCCGGTTACGCCACCACCCCCTCAGTCGGGTGACATCCTGACGGAGTCGGGAAAAATCTCCTACGGTTGGTTTGCGCATGGCTATTTCGATGGCTGCAGCGACCATGCCTGCCCCTATAGTGGGGTTCAGTGAGGTAAACGGTGCGGCAAAAAATGTACCGATGATCGTTAAGGGATGCGCTTTGGCAATCAGCGCTCCCAACGCGGCTAAAGTGCCATTGATCATGACCCACTCAATAATCAGTTGTAATCCCAGATCGGTGTTGCGGCTGAAGCCTATGGCGAAACCGGTTAAAACCAGCAGCATGATGACCCAGGGAATCAGCTTAGGCCAGCGGCTACCCTTAGGTATTTGCTCCAGCAAACTGAGTTGTTCTGCGGGATCTTCCGGCAAGTGCCCGCGCAGATTGTCCGACATGCCTTTGAGGTGACCCGCACCGATAATCACCAGTACACGTTTATAGCGACTGTCACCATTCTCCTGTGCCAGGCGCAGAGCCATATAATGATCGCGCTCGGTGATCAGCGCCTGGTAGAGGTGCTCAGACTCTTCGGCAAACTCGGTGAAGGTGGATTCCAGAACATCGCCCTGTTTGAGCTTTTCTATATCTTCAGCCGATACTTTCTCTTTAGATACCAGGCTGGCCATTAAACCACTGATCAAATTCATTCGTTGCCACCAGGGTACACTCCGGTAGACCCGTTTCAGAGTAATGCCGATATCCCGGTCGATGACCATTACCGGCAGTCCAGCGGCTTCTGCTTCATCTAGTGCGGCTTTCATTTCAGCGCCTGGCGCTATGCCACTTTCTTCGGCAACGCGTTGCTGAAAGGCTCCCAGTGCCAGGCTGGCGGCAACCATCCCTGCTTTGCCTTCACGGATAACCTGGAACAGATCCATTTTTGCCAGCGCTTCAGGATCTTGCATAGACCGCAGACGTCCGGGACAAAGCTCTATCGCGACAGCATCAAACTCTCCTGAACGAATCAGTTCACTCACTTCGCTGGCACTGGCCTTGGAAACATGCGCTGTGCCCAGTAGTGTGTAGTGTGTGTCATGTTTGTGCAGCTCTTCACGTGGGCCGCCGGTTTGATCAGAGCTGATTACTGAAGTTGTCATAGAAGTCGCTGTCTGTGTTGATTCGCAAAAGAGCGCTGATTTTACCCTTCAGCGCAGCAGAGTGCATCTTTGTTGCCCGTTTTACCCAGCGTTTTGGCAAGAAACACAGTTTTGATATAAAACCATAGTAATATAAACACAAAATTGGATAGTTGATTAGCAGGAGAGCCGTATGATCACCGAGCAGTTTGTCGATGCCAGCATCACCCCTTTAGGTAATCTTGACACCCTGTCGCCCCATGAGGTAGCAAGATTACAGGACAGAAGTAACAGTGGTTTGCACACCCTGTTTCGTCAGTGTGCATTGGCTGTGCTTAATACTGGCAGTGAAATGGATAGCACGCGTAAGGTGCTACACCGCTTTCGTCGTTTCGATGTTCAGATCAGTCAAAAGTTTCGTGATGTCCAACTGGATCTGATCAATGCACCCGCCTCGGCTTTTGTTGATGGTGAAATGATTCAAGGGATACGCGAACATCTGTTTTCGGTATTGCGTGATCTGCTGTATGTTCAGGATGAGCTGGATAGTGGTGATGATGAGTTAACTGAATCTGAGCGGATCACCAATCTGGTATTTCATATTTTGCGTCATGCTGGTGCGATGCGTCCCCATGTTAAACCTGATACGGTGGTTTGCTGGGGTGGTCATTCGATTAACCGTATTGAGTATGACTATACCAAAAAAGTCGGTTATGAATTGGGCCTGCGTAAGATGAATATCTGTACTGGCTGTGGACCCGGTGCGATGAAAGGTCCGATGAAAGGTGCGACTATTGCGCATTCTAAACAGCGCATTACCCAGGGACGTTATCTCGGTATTACCGAGCCTGGAATTATTGCCGCTGAATCACCCAACCCGATAGTGAACGAACTGCTGATCCTGCCGGATATTGAAAAACGTCTGGAAGCCTTTGTCCGCTTAGGCCATGGCATTATTGTGTTCCCTGGTGGTGCTGGAACAGCAGAAGAGATACTTTATATTTTGGGCATCCTGCTGCGCGAAGAGAATGCTCACATGCCTTTCCCGTTAATTTTTACCGGGCCAGAAGAGAGTAAAACCTATTTTGAAACGTTGGACAAGTTTATCGCCGCAACACTGGGTGAGCCAGCAAGACGTTTTTATGAGATTATTACCGGGGATGCGCATGCTGTCGCACAGCGGATGAAAGAACGCCTGGATGAAGTGACCCGCTATCGTAAATCCAACGGTGAGTCTTACCACTTTAACTGGGACCTGATGATTCCGTTGGCGTTACAGCAACCCTTTGAGCCAACACATGAGTTGATGGAGGGGCTGAATTTGTCTTTACAACAGCCAGACTATGCATTGGCGGCTCAATTACGCTGTGCGCTGTCTGGCATCGTTGCCGGCAATGTCAAGGAGCCAGGGATTCGAGCAATTGAAGAGCGTGGACCATTTCAGCTAACGGGTGATCCGCAGGTAATCGATGCGCTGGCAGAGCTGCTGGAGAGCTTTGTGCAACAGCGGCGCATGAAAATCAATCATGAGGACTATGTGCCTTGCTTTCGCTTGGCTCATCGAGCCTGATTGGAGTTGCGTGAGTTGTTTTCCAACTGACGCAACGCCTGCTCTTTCAATTTGCGTCTGAGTACTTTGCCAACAGGTGTGCGAGGTAGTGTGCTGCAGAACTCCACACATTTTGGCACTTTATAGGCCGTCAGCCGTTCCTTGCAGTAAGTACGTACGGTTTGGGGGGTAAGGTTGGTGCTTCGGGTCATGACATAGAGTTTGATCTTCTCTCCGGTTGCTTCATCCGGTATGCCGATCGCTGCGCAGTCTTCTACCTCAGGCATACTGCATACCAGGGTTTCCAGTTCGCTGGGAAATACTTTAAAGCCAGAGACACAAATCAGTTCTTTTTTTCGGTCAATGATTTTAAGTGCACCTTCCTGTGTCAGCAGACCTATGTCACCGGTATTCAGCCAGCCGTCTCTGGAGAGCGCCTGTTGGGTTTCTTCAGGTTGATTCCAGTAGCCTGCCATGACTTGTGGCCCTTTGACTTGTATCTCGCCGGTTTCGCCTATTGGCAGAAGATTACCTTGCTCATCGATAATACGCACCTGGGTATTGCTAAGTGCGGGTCCAACACTGCCTATAATGATGTGATCTGGGCGGTTGACACTGACAACCGGCGAACACTCAGTTAAACCATAACCTTCAGCGATGGCTGATCCGGTCACTTCAGACCAGGCAGTTCCCAGCAGGGGTGATAATGCCATGCCGCCAGAAATGGTTAGTCCCAGGTGTTTAAAGCTAAGGCGTTTGAAGTGTTTGTGGTTTAACAGCGTATTAAATAGCGGATTTATTCCAGCGAAGACAGTGGGTTTATGTGTCTGAAAGCAACGGATTAACGACTTGATGTTTTTGGGGTTGGGTACCAGCTCCGTATTGGCGCCCTGACTGAAAAAAGCAAGATTCAGCATGAAGGCATAGATATGATAAAGCGGTAAGGGTTGTAGCAGGCGCTCCTGTCCAGTGTGGGTGTATCTTTCCAGCAGGTCCTTAAGCTGTTTAAGATTGGCCATCAAATTGCCTTGTGTAAGCATGGCTCCTTTAGGAATACCGGTTGTACCACCGGTATATTGCAGCAGTGCCAGATCATTCGATGTTTGTTTAACCGGCTGCCAGGCTTCCGTCGAGTGTTGGCTCAGTACATCCTGCAGCCAGGTTACTTGTGGGAGGCTGCTGTCGGAAAAAGGCATGGCGATATGACGAACGTATTGATTTAACAGCCAACCCTTCATGGGTGGGTGAAGGTCCCCCAGCTCGGTTATCAGGATACTGGTAACTGCAGTATTCTCCAGCGCTATAGCCGCACGGCGAGCCAGAGGGGCAAAGGTAATGAGCGCACGAGCGCCACTGTCCTTGAGCTGAAAATGTAGTTCTGCGGGCGTGTACAGTGGATTGCTGTTAACTAATACCAGTCCGGCGCGTTGGATGGCAACCATCACCAGTGGGTATTGCATTATATTGGGTAATTGAACCGCGACACGATCACCTGGCTTCAGTTCAAGTTGTTGTTGAAACCAGCCAGCCAGGATGCGGCTTTTCTGATCAAGCTCAGCAAAAGAGATGCTGCCACCTGAATGTGAAAAGGCGGTGCTGTCACCAAATTGCCTGAATACAGAGTCGAACAATTCGTTCAGGCATAGGGCATTGTGGTAGAGAGGTACAGAGGTTTTTGTCATTTCATTCCCTCGTTATACGACTATTGTCGTATGTCAGGGCGTAGTATGCAAACGTCTTGCGACTTTTCCGTCAACAAAAACCACCATTTCTCCTGTTTCCAGTTTTGACCAGGTTTCATTGTTGGTCAGTGGGTCGGTGGCAATAACCGTGACAATATCATTGGGAGTGGTGACGGCTTCAAAGTTAACCGCGACATCACAGTCACTTAGCTGTGCTTCTCCAAAGGGCGATTGCCGGGTGATCCAGCAAAGCCTGGTGGTGCAGTAGGTGAACAGCTGTGTAGACTCACTCAATAGCAGGTTAAAAACACCCAATGATCGTAAAGTTTCACAGCACCGGTGAATAAAACCTGTCAAAGTCGCATAGTCCTGTGGGGGTGTTGGAAAGGTGTTACGTATCTGATCCAGTAACCAGCAAAACGCATATTCACTGTCTGTGGAGCCCACTGGAAAGTAGTGCTGTAATGGCCAGTTAAAGATTTCAGGATCCAGTTGGCCATTATGTGCATAACACCATTTGCGTCCCCAAAGTTCACGATCAAATGGGTGGGTGTTTTCCAGGCAGACTTTGCCGACATTGGCTTGGCGTATATGGCTGATGACTATGCGGCTTTTAATCGGGTATTCAGCAATCAGTTGGGCAATACGTGATTGCGCGCTTGGCGCAGGGTCGTGGAAAATACGCAGACCGCAGCCTTCATAAAAGGCTATCCCCCAGCCGTCTTTATGTGGGCCCGTGCCGCCACCACGCTGCATCAAACCGGTAAAACTGAAGCAGATGTCTGTGGGTACATTGGCACTCATGCCAAGCAGTTCACACATTATTTAACCTTTTTACTGAGTGTAATACGTTCCGGCAATGACGCAAAAATATCGTTATGTTCGGCGTATTGTTCGGCTTCAGATATGTCAATGGAATGGATGCCGAGTGTCGGTTCAGGAAGGCTGCGCTCCCCGACAAAAACCCCGCCTTGATCAACTTTCATATCGGCACAACAGACTCTGGCATTAACCTGACCGCCTGATTCAATAAACAGGTGGTCGCAGATAACATCCCCTTCCAGTTTACCGCTGACAAAAATTTTAGTGCCACGGACTCTACCGGTTATCAGACCATAGATACCAATCGAAACGTCATCTTCGGCGACGATATGCCCTTCAAAGGTACCATCTACATGCATTTTACCACTGATGCGAGTGTCACCGGAAAAGCGGTTACCGCGAGCAATTATGCTTACTGTGGCCCGCCCTGGTTTAGGGGGTACATGGCGTTTAAGGATTCCCACGCTACAACCTCTATATTACTGAAAAGTGATTCGAAATTGTCCAAGCCCCAATCGACAAAATGTTTAGGGTCAAGCGGTGTGTATAAATGCCGGACTTCGTAATGCAAGTGCGGTCCTGTCGAGCGCCCGGTGTTACCACTATAGCCGATCAGTTGACCTTTATGCACATATTGCGATGATTCTACTTCAGTCTTTTGCAGGTGTGCATAGTAGGTTTTAAAACCCAAATTATGTTGTAGTACAATCAGATTACCAAAACCAGACCCTTGATCATAACCGGATTTTTCCACGATGCCATCGGCTGTAGCATATACGGGAGTACCTCTGGCAGATGGAAAGTCCAGGCCGTTATGAGGGGTCCGTCGTCCGGTAATCGGGTGTACCCGGGTGCCGAAGCCGGAACCTATACGTGTGCCTTTGATTGGAAGACCGTTGGGGATGCTGTACAGCAAAAACAGACGTTGTACGGTAGCCGCTTGCAAAAGAGCAGAACGATCAACCTGAGTAGTATCCTCCGGAATATCCGTCAGTACACCCAGTATGGATTCGATCTCTGTCAGGTCAGCATCCAGACGTATTTTTTCTTCTTCCAGTTGGGCGCGTTGGTAGAAAACCTCAGAGTAGCGAGAACCTAACTCAGCCAAATTTTCCAGATACAGTTGTTGCGTACCCAGGGCTTCGGTGAATTGTTCTTCAAGAGTGATTTTTTCTTGTTCCAATCCCTGTAGATCATCCCGGGTTTTAACCAGAAGCAGGTTGGATATAAAAAAACTTAGAGCAGAAAGCAGTAGAAACAAGCCTACCAGGTAGCCAGCAAGCTGACTGAGCGTGTATTGACGAGAACCGCGAACGGTGGTCAGGGTGATGATCAGTTTCTGTCGCAAATGAGAGTCCAGTCTGCAAAATCGTTGTAATATAACGTTAGCAGTTGGCTGGTGTCGAGTGGGCAGCTAGGCTTGGCTTAGCTGCCCACTCATCAATTTAAGCGCGTGAGCGCTCACGACTATTGCTGCCGTTGCTTTTGCGCGGTGCAGCTTTGCGTTTGGGCTTGGCTGGCTGGCTATCGCGGTCCGAAGGCAGGTCGTCTGACCAGGGACGGATATTCAGTGGCTGGCCACAGATGCGTGCGCGTTTCAGGATTTGTAGCATCGGTGCCGGTATGCTGTTAGGCAGATCGACAGTGCTGAAGTTCTCGCTGATATCTATGCGACCGATATACTGGCTTTCGACACCGGCTTCATTGGCAATAGCACCAACAATATTGCCTGGCTTCACACCATGCTGATAACCCACGCCTATCCAGTAACGCTGCATGCCTTCAGAGATGGCATCATTACCACGGGCTCGACGGGCCGCTGGCTTACGGTCACCACCGCGCTCGTCACGGGCGTCACGAGTGCGTTTTTCACGCACAGGTGCAGGTTCGCGTTCATCCATAAATAGCGGGGTCTTTTTGTACAGCAGCTTCAGTGCTGCCGCCGCCATTTGCTCTGGGGTTAGATCGGTGCTTTCCGCAAACTGCTTGATCAATGGTAGGTATAGATCACAGTCAGATGCTGCAGCTTCCAGCTCAATCTGCAGGCGAGTGATGCGCAGTGCATTGATATCTTTAGCGGTTGGTAATTCCAATGTTTCGATCGGAGAGCGAGTGGTGCGTTCAATCTGCTGCAGCAAGCGCTGTTCTCTAGGTGCAACAAACAGGATGGCATCACCTGAGCGACCCGCACGACCAGTACGTCCAATACGGTGGATGTACGATTCTGCATCGTAAGGAATGTCGAAGTTGACCACATGGGTAATGCGCTCAACATCCAGGCCGCGAGCCACAACATCGGTTGCGACGACTATATCCAGGGCGCCACTTTTGAGTTTATCGACAACTTTTTCACGTTGATTCTGGGCGATATCACCATGCAGTGCGGCGGCCGGGAAGCCTGCGCGGGTAAGTTGCTCAGCAACTTCTTCAGTCGCATTTTTGGTGCGCACGAATACCAGAACGCCTTCGTGTTCACGCAGTTCAAGCAGGCGTGTGAGCGCCATGGCTTTGGTCATACCACGTACGGTCCAGACGCGCTGGCGAATGGTGCTGGCCGTGGCTGTTTTGTTAACAATTTTCACGATGGCCGGATCTGACAGATAGTTGTCAGCGATGCGGCGGATAGCTGGCGGCATGGTTGCGGAAAACAGTGCGATCTGACGCTGAGCCGGGGTGTGTTGCAGAATCCATTCGACGTCGTCGATGAAGCCCATGCGCAGCATCTCGTCAGCTTCGTCCAGTACCAGTGTCTGAAGTTGATCCAGTGCCAGGGTACCGCGACGAATATGATCCATTACACGACCTGGTGTACCGATGACGACATGCGCGCCGCGGCGTAAACCACGCAGCTGCTCATCGTAACCCTGACCACCATAGATAGACAGGGTGCGTATACCGGTCAGATGCTTGGAATAGCGCTCGCAAGCCGTTGCTACCTGGAGTGCCAGCTCGCGAGTTGGCGCCAGGATTAATAGCTGTGGAAACGTTTTTGATGGATCAAGACGCTGCAATAAGGGTAAGGCAAACGCAGCAGTTTTCCCTGTGCCTGTTTGTGCCTGACCCAATAAGTCACGTCCTTCCAGTAAGGGAGGAATCGTGCCAGCTTGAATTGGGGAGGGTGTTTCGTAACCTACGTCGTTCAGTGCTGCAAGAATAGGTGCAGATAGACCCAGGTCACCAAAATTGGTGGGGAGAGTTTCAGTATTGGACATGCTGTGATTTATACCTGATAGAAGAGAGGTGTTTTGTGAAACGTGCCGCTCAGTTAGCAAAGAGGCGGGCCGCACACATTTAAGCAGCAATGCCTCATAAAGAAGCGCAAATTGTATAGACTTGGTGGACCTTTGTCTAGTGGCGAGAGGGTGTGGAATGACCCATTAGAATATCGCCAATGATTTTGGCATCGGCCAAAGCGCGGTGCGGCATCTGCTGTTTTTCCAGTTCGGCAAACAGCATGGCCTGACGGCTGGGGTGTAGCACGGCATCGATCCCGGCCAGTTTGAACTGCATACGGCGTTGAGCTGTTCTGAATAAACGGCGTAGCCACATAAAGTCAAAGTCAGGTGCATCAGAGATGACGCGGTTAAATGAATCAGCATGCTGGCTGATGTAATGATTGAGTTGATCGCACGCGATGTCCGGTGCAATGCCGTCACGGAACAACTCAGCACGTTCGATACCATGAATCTCTTCAGCTACGTCATCCCAGTGCGACCAGTCTGGATGAGGTCTTACCAGAAAGCTCAGGGAGTTGCTTGGCTTTTCAGTATTGTATACACCAACCTCAATAGGATAGGAGTGGTCAGGGTCCAGACCTGAAGCTTCTATATCAATTATCAGCATGAAAATAATGTAACCTGTACCTGTGTTTTAAATTGTGTGAGATGACAGCTAGGGATAGAATCAAAGCATACCATTATTACAATGAATTGACGTAATTAGAAAAATTGATGTAATCAGACAAAGAAGAGGCTTGTTGTGAACGCAAACCCCCATCTGCTTGATCGCCTCGCTACCCTGACATCGATACGTGATCTGGAACTGCTGGAATTCAGTTTGTTGAAAACTGTTTATGAACTGTTTCGACCTGAGCAGGTAATGATGCTCAAGTATGACTCAGACGGAGATGTCCGCTTCACTATGCGATATGGACACGATGGTTGCCATGAAAGTAATCGTACAGTCCGTAGTAAAGAACCGGAGCAACCCGAGGTGTTCAGTGCACTGCGTATGGCACGTCGTATCAGTGCTCCGTATCATTCCCGGTTAGTGAATGGCAATAGCTTGTCAGCCTACCCGGCCCTGGATTTTCAGGTGTTGAGTGTATGTCTGGTGATAGAGGCCCGGCGTCCTGCGACACCTAATGATGTTCGCTTAATTCAAGGGCTTTTGCAGATCTATCGTAATTTCTGTGAGTTAATTGAAGATGCCCAGCGTGATCAGTTGACCGGGTTGTTAAACCGCAAAACCTTTGATGAAAGTATCCAGCGCGTAATCGGCATGTCAGCCACAGCGGCGTATCCGTTTGTGGATGATGAGCGTCGTCAGCAAGCCGATACTGATATCAGTTATTGGTTAGGTCTGATCGATATTGATAATTTTAAACTGGTTAATGACAACCTGGGGCATATCTACGGGGACGAGGTGTTGTTGCTTCTCTCACAGATCATGCGCGATATTTTTCGTGAAAGTGACTTGCTGTTTCGTTTCGGTGGAGAGGAATTTGTCGTCATTACTGAAAATGTTGATATGGAAGGTGCCAGAACAGCATTTGAGCGTTTTCGTCAAGCGGTTGCCGCTTTTGAATTTCCGCAGGTTGGGCGGGTTACTGTGAGTTTTGGGGCAGTGGAAGTACATCCCGGCGATGTAGTACATGCATTGCTGGATCGGGCGGATAAAGCACTCTATTTTGCTAAACATCATGGTAAAAACCGTGTTTGCTTCTATGATGAATTGTTAGCGCAGGGACAAATCCAACCTGCACGAAGTTTTGTAAATAATGAAGCCGAGTTGTTTTGATATACATAACAGGAAAGGTGCAATGACACAGATACAAGATGACACAGTCGTCAGTTTTTTTTACACGCTACGTAATGCTGAAGGTGAAGTGCTTGAGACAAATGAAATTGATCGGCCTATGGTCTATCTGCACGGGCACAATAATATGATTCCGGGGCTTGAAGCGGCTATGTTGGGTAAACAGGCTGGCGATAGTTTCGATGTGACGCTGCGACCTGAAGAAGCTTATGGTGAACGGCAAGATGACCAGCAGATCAAAGTGCCGGTTAAACATTTACAGGGTTTGCCTAAGGGAGTGCGAAGCTGGAAAGCCGGTATGGTAGCGCTGGTAGAGACTGATCAGGGACCACGGCATGTCACCATATTGAAACCTGGACGCTTTATGGTTCAGGTGGATACCAATCATCCGCTTGCGGGTCAGACTCTTAGCTATGCTATACGGATTGACTCCTTGCGTCAGGCGGAAGCTGATGAGCTTGCTCATGGGCACGCACACGGTCCGGACGGACATCATCATTGATTTGAACCCTGGGTTTGCTGTCTCTAGAATTTTTGATTATTCGCGTATGAAAATATGCAGTATCTAGTGAAACCATATAGCATTTAAGGTTATAGTGCGTTTAATTTAGAACTAATCCTGGAGCATTCCATGGGGAAATCCATACTGACTGTTGATGATTCGGCATCTATTCGACAGATGGTCAGCTTTACACTTAAAGGTGCCGGCTACACCATCACAGAAGCGGTAGATGGCAAGCAGGGGCTGGAAAAAGCTCAGGCAGGACGCTTTGATCTGATTCTGACCGATCAGAACATGCCTAATATGGATGGGCTGACTCTGATTAAAAGCCTACGAGCGTTGCCAGCTTATCGTTCTGTTCCCATTCTGGTACTAACGACTGAAGCAGGCGATACCATGAAGTCACAGGGTCGAGCTGCCGGTGCGACCGGTTGGCTGGTTAAGCCCTTTGATCCTCAGAAACTGATCGAGGTTGTACGCAAGGTGATCGGTTGAATCTGCGATAGGAAGTGGCAGCATGAATATAGATCTAAGTCAGTTTCATCAGGTATTTATTGATGAGGCCTACGAACATCTTGGCACCATGGAGCAACTGCTGCTGGCACTTGATGTTGAAGACCCCAGCCTGGAAGATCTTAATGCTATTTTTCGGGCGGCCCATTCAATCAAAGGTGGCAGTGGTACTTTTGGCTTTAGTGATATTGCCTCTCTGACCCATGCCCTGGAAACTCTGCTAGATAAGCTGCGTAAGCAAACTTTGGCGGTCACTGATGAGATGATCTCCGCCTTCCTGAGCTGCTGTGATCTGCTCAGTGCCATGCTGGAAGCGCATCAGGATGGCTCGCCGGTCGATGAGGCACAGATTGAAGTGGTTCGGGCCGAACTACTCAGGCTGGGTGATGAAAGTGTCGTCCTCGCTGAGCCACCTGCTGCTTCAGAAACAACCTATGCAGAAATTGAATCAGTGACTGCGCCGATCTGGCTGATAGATTTGCATCCTCAAAGTGATATCTTTTCCGGAGCTGCTTCCATTGATGCAGTCAGTGAAGACCTGGCAGCGCTGGGTCAGCTTAGTGTCATCAATCAACAACCCAATAGTCACATATCCTGGCGGCTGCAGGGCCCGGAAGATCCTGATGTTATCAGTGAAATTTTCGCTTTTATATGCCAGCCATCAGAGGTCACTATTCAGCCCGAGCTCAGGGACGATGCCGTTGAAGAAGATGAGGGTTTTGGCTTTTTTGTTGATGAGGCCGAGCTACCAGCGCAACAGGCTCAGAATGAGGCTGAGCAGGGTTTTGGTTTTTTTGTAGAGCTAGATGAATTGCCCGCCAACCAGGCTGCAGCTCAGGAGCAACAGCAAGGTTATGGTTTTTTTGTGGATGAGGCCAGTTTGCCGGTAGCCTCTTCGTCAGCGGATGCCATCTCAAATCAGCCGATGCAGAAGTCCCAGGTCTCCCTGGCTCAAAAAAACCGTTCAGAGACTCCCAAACATCAAGCTGAAACATCGATCAGAGTCGGCGTTGAAAAAGTTGATCAGTTGATTAATCTGGTCGGCGAACTGGTGATAACACGCTCAATGTTGGCTCAGTCAGCGTCACAGTTGGATTCGGTGGAGTATGAATCGATACATAACGGTCTGGTTAATTTAGAGCGTAACTCCCGCGATTTGCAGGAAGCGGTGATGTCTATTCGCATGTTACCGATTAACTTTGTGTTTGGGCGCTTTCCACGTGTTGTGCGTGATTTAACTCAGAAAATGCATAAAAAAGTGCGCTTAAAGTTGGTAGGTGAGGAAACTGAACTGGATAAGGGGCTGATTGAAAAACTTGCTGATCCACTGACCCATCTACTGCGCAACAGTATTGATCATGGTATTGAAACGCCAGAAATACGGCGAGCTGCTGGGAAGCCTGAAGAGGGGACGATTACACTCAGTGCCAGCCATCAGGGTGGCAGTATTCTGGTAGAAATTGTGGATGATGGGGCTGGGTTGAACCGCGAAAAACTGCTGGAAAAGGCCCGCGAGAAAAATCTAGCCATATCGGAAAATCCTACAGATAAAGAAGTCTGGCAGTTAATTTTTGCACCCGGGTTTTCAACCGCCAAAGAGGTGACCGATGTCTCTGGGCGGGGTGTGGGGATGGATGTAGTGCAGCGTAATATTGCAGAGATGAAAGGGCAGGTTGAGATTGAATCTATACCTGGTGTCGGCACGACTATTGGTTTGCGCCTGCCTTTAACTCTGGCCATTCTGGACGGTATGACGCTACGGGTTGGTAAGGAAATTTTCATCTTGCCACTGACGCGTATTCTTGAATCCTTTCAGCCTGAACCAGAGCAGTTGAAAACGGTTTCAGGTAAAGGCCGGGTTGTGCAGATGCGCGGTGAGTACCTGCCGTTACTGGAGCTATATAAAACGTTGAATCTGGAACCCGAGGTCACTGAACCTGAAAAAGGTATTCTGGTGGTGGTCGAGACCAACAGCGACAAGGTGGCGCTATTTGTAGATGAGTTGATAGCACAGCAGCAAGTGGTGATTAAAAGTCTGGAAACACACTATCGCAAGGTGGATGGAATCTCCGGTGCAACCATCATGGGTGACGGGCGTGTGGCACTTATTCTTGATATCGACAAACTGGCGCGTATGCACAGCACAGATAACCAGTTGCAGAAGGGTTGAGGTGAAATTATGACAGAAGAAACACAGGATAACCCATTACTAAATCAAGCCGGGGAGTACCTGACATTTACTCTGGGCGACGAAGAGTATGCTATCGATATCCTCAAAGTACAGGAAATTCGCGGCTATGATGCTGTCACCCGTATTGCCAACACACCAGACTACATAAAAGGTGTGATCAACATGCGCGGGGTCATCGTGCCGGTTGTCGATATGCGCCTGAAGTTTCATTTGGGTAATGCTACTTATGATCAATTCACTGTGATGATTATTCTCAACCTGGGCCAGCGAATTGTCGGTATGGTGGTCGACTCAGTATCTGACGTGGTGGCATTGAAGCTGGATGAAATACGTCCCGCTCCCGATTTCGGTGCCAGTTTTGACACCCAGTATCTATTAGGTCTAGCCACCGTGGGTGAGCGCATGGCTATAGTCGTGGATATAGAGAAACTGATGACCAGCCAGGAAATGGGTTTGATCGATCAGCTAGCCGGCGTGTAGATTTCAGGAGAAAAGAATGAGAAATATCAGTGTCAAAGCCCGGTTGATTTTTGTCATCGGTCTATTGTCAGTCTTGCTGATTACAATCGGTGCCATGGGGCTCAATGGCATGCAAAGCGCTGCGTTGCGCTTGGAAACAGTATTTGACGATCGTCTGATTCCTTCACACCAACTGGCTGATATCGAATACATGATGCAACGCAATATCATCGAGTTGCAACTGGCGGGAATGCATGATCCGCGTCTCGAAGAACATACCCTGCATAATCATGAAATCCAGCAGCATACTGACCGGGTACGCGAGAATATTGAGGCGATTACCCAAACCTGGGACGCCTACATGCAGACTTACCTGACACCCGAGGAGCGCACTCTGGCTGAGGGGTTTGCCGAAGCCCGACGTGATTTTGTACAAAACGGTCTGTTGGTGGCCGTAGATCTATTTGAAGACAGCCGCTTTCGTCAGGGTAATATGCATATGATCCGTGTCGTTAACCCTGCATTCAATAAGGCTTATGATCTGGCAACAGCGTTGCTGGACCTGCAGGCGATAGTTGCCGAACAGGAGTATCATACCGCATTGTCTGAGTATGACCGTACTCGGAATACCATCATAGCGATGATTGTGGTGGGTGTGTTGTTGTCCGCGCTCATCGGTTGGTTACTGATTCGTGCGATTGTTAATCCACTTAATCGCACTGTTGGCTATTTTGGACATATCGCCGAAGGTAAGCTGGATAATGTTATTAGAGTGGATAACCATGACGAGATAGGGAAAGTGCTGCTGTCATTAGACAGCATGCAAGCCAAGCTAAACATAGATATTACTGAAGCCAGGCGTGTAGCTGATATTAATTTGCGGATTAAAAATGCACTCGACAGCGTATCTGCCAATGTGATGGTTGCAGATGCCGGTTTTGAAATCATCTATATGAACCCGGCGGTGCTGGATATGTTCCGTACGGCGGCAGATGATATCCGTCAGGATTTACCACGTTTTGATGTAGAAAATCTGGTCGGTAACAGTATCGATCTCTTCCACAAAAATCCTGCCCACCAGCGTCAGATGTTGTCAGTCTTGCAGGATAAGCATGAAACAACCGTGCATCTTGGCGGCCGTACTTTCGACCTGGTAGCCAATCCGATCTTTAATGACGAAGGAGACCGCTTGGGATCCGTTGTAGAATGGAAAGATCGTACCGAGGAGGTTGTTGTCGAAAGAAGTGTGACCGATCTGGTTGAAAAGGCAACACAGGGTGATTTTAGCGCGCGTATTGAGTCAGAAGGCCTACAGGGATTTTTTAAGCGTCTGGGTGAAGGCGTCAACAGGTTGATGACAGTGACTGACACGGGTTTGCGGGAAGTGATGCGCGTCATGAATCACCTCTCAAAAGGTGAGTTGACTGAGCAGGTCACCGGTGATTATCGCGGTGCCTTTGGCGAACTGCAAGCGAGTACCAATTCGACAGTTGAACATCTGAAATCATTGGTGAGCGAGATCAAACAGTCCGTGGATGCAATTAACACCGCTGCACAGGAAATAGCCGCCGGAAACACCGATTTGTCACAGCGTACCGAAGAACAGGCTTCCAGTCTGGAGGAAACTGCATCCAGTCTGGAAGAATTAACCTCGACTGTTCGGCAAAATGCGGATAACGCACGTCAGGCGAATCAGCTGGTTCAAAGCGCTGCCCGGGTAGCTGAAAGTGGTGGTGAAAAAGCCCGTCGAGTGGTTAAAACCATGGATGCAATCAGTGAAAGCTCGAGCAAAATTGCTGATATCACCACGCTGATCGATGGCATCGCTTTCCAGACCAATATTTTGGCATTGAATGCAGCTGTTGAAGCAGCTCGCGCCGGAGAGCAGGGGCGTGGTTTCGCTGTGGTTGCCGGCGAAGTACGGTCACTGGCACAGCGATCAGCGGCTGCAGCTAAAGAAATCAAAGAGTTGATTAGTCGTTCAGTGGATATAGTTCATGAGGGCAGCGACCTGGTGACTGAAACCGGCAAAACCATCGAAGAGATTGTTATTTCGGTTAAACGAGTAACAGATTTGATGGGTGAGATTTCAGCGGCTTCGGAAGAGCAGAGTCAAGGAATTGAACAGGTGAATCAGGCGGTTACCCAAATGGATGATGTCACTCAGCAGAATGCTGCATTGGTAGAAGAGGCGGCTGCGGCTGCGGAGTCTCTGGAAGAGCAAGCTGGCTCTTTGGCGACCTCAGTGGCCGTGTTTAAACTGGATGAGCAGCCTGTATTGATGCGCCAGACTCCAAGGTTACAAGCTGCTCGTGCACCGGCAAAAACAGCAAGAGTAAAACCTGGTCTAGCTAAACCAGCCAAACGCTTAGCGTCTCCTCCCAACAGACCCAATGGGGATGAGTGGGAAGAGTTCTAAGTATACGAGTTACAAACAAGGGGATCGGCAATGACAATTAAAGCTAAAATATCCGCAGGTTTTGCTGCAGTAGCACTGATCTCTCTGCTGCTTGGCAGTCTGGGCTACTGGGGGGCTGTTCGCAGTGAAGCGAGCATTGCCGAACTGGGTGAACGACGCCTGCCAGCAGTGCAGACTGTGTTGGAAATGCAGGTGGCTCTGAACAATGTAGTGACTGGTTTCAGAACGCTAATGGATCAAAGTGCTGATACGGCGGCACGTAATCGCCAGTATCAGGTCATTGCGGATAGTCGTGAAGTCTATCGGGCCCTGGTAAATCGTTACGATGCTTTGCCAAAGTCTGCCGAAGAGGAGCGCGCCTGGCAGGTATTTCAAACTACCCTGCCAGACTGGCTGGCAGCAAATAACGAGATAGCCGTGTTACATCAGGAGCTGGATGAACTGCGTATTGCTAACCCTCAGGCCTTTGTCGGTGATCTTCAAGACCGCATTGCCGAAGCAACCATGGGTGAGACCCTGCGCTACCAGGAAGCAGCATTTACTGCATTGGATCAGGTGGTGCGGTTGAACATGAATGCAGCCGCTAGCCAGGTTGAATTCGGTATCAATCAGGCGGCATTATTAAAAACCATCAGCCTGCTGGCAATGTTGATAGGGGTTATTCTGTCTGCCGGACTGGGCTTTATCATCACGCGTGGTATTACACGTCCTTTGACTCTTATGGTCAATGCAGTTGAGCGTGTTCGCGATAGTGGCAATTTCAATGAGCAAGTCAACTATACCCAGAAGGATGAGATTGGTCAGGTTATTCGTGCATTCAACACCTTGCTGAGTTCGCAAAAGCATGCCCTTGAAGAGGCTAACACTACCATCGAAGCCCTGGCTTCAGGTGATTTTAACGCCCGCATTCAGGGGGAGTATGCCGGCGATCTTGATGCGTTGAAGACCGGTATCAACAGTAGTGCAGAGACGATTCGTCTGACTATGGATGAATTATCCAAGGTGATGCAGGCTATCCGTCAGGGCGAGTTTGGTGTGTCGATTAATCCGGCACTGGTTCGCGGTGACTATCGACTCATGCTCGAAAATGCCGCTCATGGCATGCAGTCGCTTAAACGCAGTGTCGATTCTGTCGTGCAGGTTATGACTCAGGTAGCTGAGGGACAGTTTGGAGCTCGTGTTGATGCGGATGCTTCCGGTGAAATGCTGAAATTGAAAAATATGATTAATCAGTCAGTGTCTGCGCTGGAAACAGCATTCATGGAAATTCAACGGGTAATGCAGGCGTTGGCTAAAGGGGATTTGACTGAGCAGGTTCAAGGTCAATATCCAGGAGACTTGGGGACACTGGCCGATGCGGCCAATACCACGGTGGTACAGTTGTCGGATGTCATCCAACAAATTCACCAGTCTGTAGGAAATGTGAATACGGCAGCTACCGAAATTTCAGCGGGCAATACCGATTTATCTCAGCGTACCGAAGAACAGGCATCCAGCCTTGAGGAAACGGCTTCCAGTATGGAAGAGCTGACGAGTACGGTAAAACAAAATGCCGATAATGCCCGTCAGGCTAATCAGTTGGCAGGACAAGCTAACCGAGTTGCCGAAGCGGGTGGAAGCAAGGTTCAGGAGGCTGTGGCGACCATGCATGAGCTGACAGCCAGTTCTGAAAAAATCACCAATATCATCAGCGTGATTGACGGGATTGCTTTCCAAACCAACATACTCGCCTTGAATGCGGCTGTTGAAGCGGCCCGGGCGGGTGAGCAAGGGCGTGGTTTTGCTGTAGTTGCCGGAGAAGTCAGAACTCTGGCTCAGCGTTCAGCTGCCGCTGCTAAAGAAATTCAGTCGCTGATTAAAGAAGACGCCGGAATTGTAGAAAATGGCAGTCGCTTGGTCCGCGAAGCTGGCGTATCAATGGATGAAATTGTGCAATCAGTGAAGCGTGTAACCGACATCATGGCTGAAATATCGGCAGCATCTGAAGAGCAAAGCCAGGGTATTGAACAGATCAATCAGGCTATTACACAGATGGACGATGTTACCCAGCAAAATGCGGCGCTGGTAGAAGAGGCTGCTGCCGCTGCTGAGTCTCTGGAGGATCAAGCCGCTTCCTTATCGCAGGCGGTTTCCGTATTCAAGATGAATCTGTCTGACAGGCAAGCCGTGCGGCCACCCAAACTGCAGGCAAATCCTGTAAACAAACGACCGGCTACCATTAAACACCTGCCACATGCTGGAACGTCAGAAGATGAGTGGGAGGAGTTCTAAACCTGAAAGAGGCTTATGAGTCAGAATCAACTTATTTAGGGAACAGGTGGCCTGTGGAGCGCGAATTTGTATTCAGGAATGAGGACTTTGAACGCATCCGTAAGTTGATCCGTGAGCGCGCAGGAATATCGCTCACGGAAAAAAAACGTGATTTGGTTTACAGTCGCATTGCTCGTCGTTTGCGGGTTTTGCAATTGACTGAATTTTCAGACTATCTGGATTTTTTGGAACAGCATGAAGATGAAACGCAAGATTTCATTAATGCACTCACCACCAATCTGACCGCTTTTTTTCGGGAATCGCATCATTTTGATTATCTCTCGCAAGTGATGTTGGCCGGACAGGCAGGAACTAAGCGCCCCTTTACTATTTGGTCGAGCGCCTGCTCAACCGGAGAGGAGGCCTATTCCCTGGCGATGACAGCGATTGAAACGTTTGAAAGTTGGACTCCTCCGGTCAGGATCCTGGCGACCGATGTGGACACCCATGTATTGGAGCAGGCTCAGGCCGGTATCTATGGTATGGAACGACTGGCAAAGCTATCCGATAGGCGTATTCGCCAGTTTTTTTACAAGGGGCGTGGGGCTCGGAGCGGAAGTGCGCGTATCCGCCCGGAGGTGCAGCAACTTATCCGCTTTCGCCCCTTTAATTTGTTGATGCCGAAATGGCCACTTAAAGGCCGGTTTGATGCAATTTTTTGCCGTAATGTGATGATTTATTTTGATAAACCGACACAGTACAGTATTTTGTCCCGCTTTCATCCGCTCTTGTCTGAGCAGGGGTTACTTTACGCGGGCCACTCAGAAAGTTTTCAGCATGCTGCTGATCTATTTCGTTCGCAGGGACAGACTATTTTTTATCCGGTGCGTTCTGCTCATTTACAGAGGTCTAACGCATGAAAGGTTCAACTGACAATTATCATACGTTGGTACCGGATATTTATTTTGATCCTTACTTTGAACAGGATGCAGTCAAAATTCTTCCCGGTGAATACTATGTGACGGCACGCGACATGATCCTGGTCACGGTGCTGGGAAGCTGTGTCTGTGCCTGTATTCGGGATCCACAAACAGGTATCGGTGGAATGTGTCATTTTATGCTGCCTGAGCAGTACCTGGATGATTCGCTAATCGCCAGCTCTATGCGCTATGGTAGTCATGCGATGGAAACCCTGATCAATCAGTTGATTAAAAATGGTGCTCAGCGTGAGCATTTACAAGCCAAAGTATTTGGTGCTTGCAATGCCTTAGCGTCACCCGGCGGGCATAAAATGGGCGAGCACAATAGTCGGTTTGTAGTGGCTTATCTTGAAAAAGAGAGCATACCGGTACTGGCTCGTGACCTGCTGGATGTTTATCCGCGCAAAGTATACTTCTTTACCCGCACGGGGCTGGTTAGAGTAAAAAAGCTGAAAAAGCTGAACAACACAACCATTATGGATCGGGAAGCAGATTATTATAGCCGTCTGACGGATGCTGATATGTCCGGTGATGTGGAGTTATTTCGTTGATACAAAAAGAAAAAATTAAAGTCCTGGTGATAGATGATTCCGCACTTATCCGCCAGTTACTCACCGAAATCATCAATGGTCATGCCGATTTGGTAGTGGTTGCCTGTGCCCCAGATCCGATTGTCGCGCGTGAGTTAATCAAATTGCACAATCCCGATGTACTGACACTCGATGTTGAGATGCCGCGTATGGATGGTCTGGAGTTCCTTGAACGTCTGATGCGTTTGCGGCCCATGCCGGTGTTGATGGTTTCGTCGTTGACAGAAACCGGTTCAGATGTGACGCTGAGAGCTCTGGAGTTGGGCGCAATCGATTATATTGCCAAGCCCAAAGTGGATATCGCCAGTGGTTTACAGCGTTATGCTGAGTTGATTGCAGAAAAACTGCGTATCTGTGCTTCGGCTAATGTGAAATCAGCCTTGCCCGTAAAGCCGGGTCGAGTCACACCCATACGCCGCGGCTACTCCTCAACCGAAAAAGTTATTTTTGTCGGTGCTTCAACGGGTGGTACAGAAGCGATACGTCAGTTTCTTGAGCCACTGCCTGCTGATATGCCCGCCATCATGATTACTCAGCACATGCCGGAACATTTTACTAAAACTTTTGCCGAACGGCTCGACAAGCTTTGTACTCTGCATGTGCAGGAAGCGGCCCATAATCAACGCTTATTACCCGGACATGTGTACATTGCACCGGGCAATGCTCACCTTGAGATCCTTCGCAGCGGCGCTAATTACATGACATCACTGAGCGACGCTGCACCAGTTAACCGTCACCGCCCGTCGGTGGATGTGTTATTTTTGTCGGCCGCGCGCGTAGCGGGTGCGAATGCTATCGGGGTGATACTGACCGGTATGGGTAAGGATGGTGCAATAGGGTTAAGAGCAATGAAAGAGGCTGGAGCTGCAACCCTGGCGCAGGATGAGCAAAGTTGCATCGTGTTTGGGATGCCGAAAGAAGCTATTGCTCTGGGGGGGGTAGATGAGATTTTGCCTGTTACAGCACTGCCTGGTCGTGTGATAGAGGTAGTAGGCCAGCGAATTAACCGAGTTTAAGGAAAAGCATTATGACGAAGTTCAACATATTTATTTGGTTAGTAGCACTGGCCGTGGGTAGTCTGTTAGCGCATTGGGTCTATCCGACTCTGGGTGTGGTTGTGGCACTGGGCATAGGTTTGAGCGTTTCCCTGAAAGAGATGCATAGCAAACTGAACTCGGCAAATCAGTTAGTGCCAGTCAACCGCAATGATGTTGTTGATGAGATGCAGGAGATCGGCATTTGCATTGAGCAGGTTGTTTCTGAAATTGTGAGTGATATGGATGCACTGCAAAGTATGCAGACTGACGCCATGAACACTTTATCCTTGTCATTTTCGCAACTTAAAGAGCAGATAGAGCGGCAACAGGCTGATGTGGCCGTGTTGTTATATGGTGATTCTGGAGAAGATCATGGCAAGTCTGTGTCCGGTCATCTCGGAGGTTTTGCGCATGATACATTGGAAACGATGAACCACTTTGTCGAAACTACTGTCAGAATGAGTGCAGACTCAATGGAAATGCTTGAGCGGGTATCACATCTTTCTGACCAGATGCCGACCTTGATGAAAACCCTGGATGATATTGACAATATTTCCAAACAGACCAACTTGCTGGCGTTGAATGCCGCGATTGAGGCTGCGCGAGCGGGTGATAGTGGTCGTGGCTTTTCTGTGGTCGCGGATGAGGTCAGAGCACTTTCCAGTCGTTCAGCCAGTTTCAGTAAAACGATTCAGAATAACCTGAATGAGATGAATGCTCAGATTGCCACGCTGGTGGATGATGTTAGTCGCATTGCTTCTCAGGATATGTCATTCATTCTGGAGGCTAAAAAAGAGGTGCAAAGAGCGATTGAGCATTTAATGTCAAAAACCGAAAAAGATCAGCAGATTACTCAGGGTATGGAGTCCATTTCTCAGGAATTAATGACCGCCTTATTTGACGCGATGCGTGCCATGCAGTTCCAGGATATGAGCAGTCAGACGATCCAGCATACTACCGATGAACAGCGCCATCTGTTGGTATTGGCAAGTGTATTGAAAAACGAAGTTAAAAATCTGGATGAACAGTCATTACGGGACAGTATCAAACAGTTTCGTGAAGATAGACAATCACGTAAGTCCAATCCTGTATCAGCGAGCTCCATGAGCAGTGGCGATATAGACCTTTTTTGAGGAGTTTTATCAGTGAGTGAAGCCGTTATTACCATTAAATTACCGGAACGATTTGACTTCAGTTACCACAAGGAGTTTTACAATAAAACGGCAGAGGTGCTGGCTGATCATAAACATCGAGAAGTCGAAATGGATTTTAGTCGAGTTGAGTATCTGGACAGTTCGGCATTGGGGATGTTGGTGATGTTACAGAAAAAATGTGCTGAAGTGGGTAAACAAGTCGTGGTCGTCAACGCATCAGGACTTGCAGCCGATATTCTGAAAATAGCCAATATGGAAAAAATTGTTGAGATTCGATGAGACAGTTGGGCGTAGATGATGATCGTTCAGGTATTACCATACTGGTTGTTGAAGATAACTCAGCCCTGAATTCGTTATTTCAATCGTATTTAAGTCGACAAAAGTTCCATGTTGTCAGCGCGTTGAGCTTTGATGCGGCTCGGTTGATTCTGGCCTCTGAAACAACGATCGATATTGCACTGATAAATTATGACTTAGGTGACTACAAGGGTATAGAGCTGATCAGCTACTTCCCCAAAAACGAGAGCAAAAAAAACATACCCGTTATTATGCTCGGCACCAGTCAAGATCAGGCAGTGCTTCAGGCCTGTTTTAAATTGGGCGTGGATGACTATCTGCTTAAACCAGTCAATCCAACGCTGTTGAGCCTGAAGATCGACTCGTTAGTCTATAATATGCGGTTAACCAATATCATCGCCGAGCAAAACGAAAAGCTACAACGGCTAATTAATAATGCCGAGATAGAAGAGCAGTTGGCATCGCATATTTTCTACAATAATCTGCTGAGTCAAAAGACCCAAACGGTTGCGGGTTTTACCCACTTTCTGCAATCCACCAGCGGATTCAGTGGGGATATTATCCTGGCTCGCTATGCACCTTGCGGTAGCATTTTTATCCTGCATGCCGATGCAACCGGGCATGGTTTATCCTCTACGATTACACTGATGCCAATGGTTTCCATCTTTAAAACCATGGTGCATAAAGGGTATCGGTTGGAGCCGATTGTTCGGGAAATGAATTCCCGTTTGATTGAACAGCTCCCGGCGGATCGTTTTGTGGCGGCTTCGCTGATTGAAATCGATATCAATCATGGTGACCTGAAAGTCTGGAATGGGGGAATGCCGGAGATACTATTACTGGATGATACTCATCAGGTTACGCACCGTTTTCACTCCTCGCATATGGCCCTGGGAATATTGGAGGATGCACAGTTTGAAGTGCGTGCCATACATTGGAAGCTGCCGGAAAAAGGGCTGCTGTTTGGTTTCAGTGATGGAGTCGTCGAGCAAGAGGATTCTTTCGGGCGTGCTTTTGGCATTGAAGGTGTGTTGCAGATCGTTAAACGTAAACCAGCTGATATGCTAAACACTATTGCCAGCACGATGGACAGGCATGTGGGCTCAAGCAGTCTTGATGATGATGCGTCCATGTATGAACTACACTTTGACCAGTTACGTGATGATCCCGGTACTATGACACGCGGGTCACAGGCCCTTGCTCAGGATATGAACGACTTGTCGCCTTTTGAGTGGTCTCTGGAGTTGGTTGGTACGCAGATTGCCAAGCAGGAGCTTCCTTCCATGTGTAATCAGTTCCTATCCACTATGGGCTTTGCTCAGTCTGTTTGTCAGCGTAGCTTTACGATCATCAGCGAGCTGGTAAATAACGCCATAGACCATGGTTTGCTGGAGTTGACCTCTTTATTGAAACTCGGACCTGAGGGGTTTATGGCCTATTATCTGGAACGTGAAAAACGCATCGCCAGCCTCACGCAGCAAGATGTACTGCGGTTGGTTCTGACATGGGGAAGCGATGCGCTAGGCCCTTATCTGCATATTGATGTAAAAGACAGTGGTAAGGGCTATCTTCCGGACAATATGGCTGTTAATGACGCTATGGAGTACACCTTTGGGCGCGGCATTACCTTGATCAAGCAGCTTGCCACTGCCGTAGAAATACGTGAGCGTGGTACCTTCGTGCGCGCTGAATTGCGTTAGTAATACAGGATAAAGCGCCATGATCAGTGACGAACATCTAGCTACAAACTGCTATTACGATCGCTATTTTGATACCCAAGCTGTCAAAGTTCTGCCTGGTCAGTATTTTGCCACGCATGACGACACCATGATTGTAACCGTGCTGGGCTCTTGTGTATCTGTGTGTTTGCGTGATCGTCTGAGTGGCATCGGTGGGATGAACCATTTTATGCTGCCACATGATTCAGGTGCTGATTCTGATAGTCTGATTGCTGCGTCCGGACGTTATGGCGTCTATGCCATGGAACTGTTGGTGAATCATCTGCTTAAGCTGGGAGCCAGTCGCAGTCGACTCGAAGCCAAAGTGTTTGGTGGAGGTCAGGTACTCAAAAACATGAGCTTTATGAATGTTGGCCAGCGTAATGTTAAATTTGTGATGAAGCATCTGCGTAACGAGTCGATCCCTGTGCTAGGTAAGGATGTGCTGGATATTTATCCCCGAAAAGTGTATTTCTTTCCGCAAACCGGCAAAGTCATGCTGAAGAAAATTCATTCTCTGCATAACAGTACGATTATCGATCGTGAGAAAGCCTATATGCATGAAATTGAAACACAGCCTATGACAGGCGAAGTCGATCTTTTTTAATTTTTTTAAACTACAGTCAGAGAACTGAATAACATGACTAGGACAACCACAACTGATATGACAGTGCTTGGCTGGCGAGAGTGGGTCGCTTTACCACAATTGGGTATTTCAGAACTCAAGTGCAAAGTTGATACCGGGGCCAGGAGTTCAGCATTGCATGCGTTTGCTGTCGAAGAGTTTTACAAGGAAAATCAGCGCTGGGTGAAGTTTGGCTTACACCCCTTGCAGCATAATGAGGTTACAGAAGTCTGGTGCGAAGCACCGGTCGCTGATGTACGCCGTGTGACTGATTCAGGTGGTCACACCACTGAGCGTTATTTCATTACCACGGAAATCCAGCTAGGTGGCCAGCGTTTTCCCATCACCCTTTCATTAACCAATCGGGACAATATGTTGTTTCGTATGCTATTGGGGCGAGAAGCCATGAAAGGGCGCTTTTTGGTCAATTCCGGTGTGTCCTATCAACAAGGTAAGCCATCAGAGCCCTTGGGCTGAAAAGGTTTCCATCACATAGCTCACTCGCCCTTCAGCGGTTTTATGGGGCTTGCGGATTTTCTCAATATGCCGTAATCGGGGGAGTAATCCCCGCCCATTGGCAACCTGAATGGACAGCCCTGGCCGGGCATTCAGTTCCAGTAATTGCGCTCCACGCGATTTATCCAGAACAATATCTGTACCGATATAGCCAAGATTGCTCATTTCATAACAGCGTGATGCCAGCAGCAGCATGGCTTCCCAGTCAGGGATGATCATGTTGATTAAGTGCTTGCCGGTATCTGGGTGGCGTTCAATTGGAATCGTAAATTGCACCGCCTTCAGGCTTCGTCCGGTCGCGATATCCAAGCCTACGCCAACGGCGCCCTGATGCAGGTTGGCTTTGCCATCTGATGCGTGAGTTGCCAGACGCAACATCGCCATGACCGGATAGCCACGAAATACAATAATGCGGATATCCGGCACACCTTCATAAGAGTAGCCTTCAAAGGTATCATCGAACTCAATCAGGTCTTCAATAATGGCAACATCTGGATTACCCCGCAATGAGTAGAGGCCCGCCAGGGTGTTGGTCAAATGGCGTTTGATCGCTTCCAGCGTGATCTCGGCACCGGATGATTTAACGAACAGATCCCCGTGTCGCCCGGTTATAACCAGTATTCCTTTACCGCCGGAACCCCTGGAGGGTTTGATGGCAAAACTTTGTAGCTGCATCAGCCGCTCCTCAACATGACTGATCTCATGCTGGGTTCTGACAACTGATATCAGTGCCGGTGTTGCCACACCATACTCTTCAGCTAAGAGTTTGGTTTTGAGCTTATCATCGACCAGTGGATAAAAACGCCGCAGGTTATAACGCCCGATAAAGTCGACATTGCGGCAGTTCATCCCCAGAATGCCAGCTTTTTGCAGACGAAAAGGACTGGCCCAGCGCATTATGATTGCTCCAGCATGGCGCGAAAACGGCGTAGCTCAGACAGTTTATACCCTGTGTATTGTCCCATCAGCATGATGACGGCCAGTATGATCAGGTTCAGTTCTGGAAAATTGAACGTCAGGTGGCCGAATAAAGGCAGCTGCATCACCAGGTAGGCAAACACGGCGACCAGAAGGCTGCCACCCCCCTGAACGATAACCTGTTTCGGACCTTCCTCTTCCCACAGAATGGACATACGTTCAATCGTCCAGGCGATGATGATCATTGGGAAGAAGGTAATAGTCATGCCCGTGCTGAAGCCGAGTTGATAGCCCACCAGACTCAGCAGGGAAACCAAAAACACCACCAGTACGACCAGGGTAGCGATACGTGAGACCAGCAGCAGGTTCAGACGAGACAACCAGGTACGGATGACGAGCCCCATGGCGACAATACTGATAAAGCTGATCAAACCAAGGACCAGTGAGGTTTGCAAAAACGCCAGGGCGATCAGAATCGGCATAAAGGTGCCGGAGGTTTTCAAGCCGATAATAATGCGCATGAATACCACAACCATAGCACCTAATGGCAATAAAAACAGTAGCTTGAACATGCTTTGTTCTTCAATCGGCAAGCTGTGTACGCCTAACCAGGCCAGTCCTTGACCGGCAAACTGCGATTTGGCCAATTTCAGTGACGGCAGGGTCTGCTCTATCATTGAGAAACTGACTCGTGAGCCTTGCCCACCGACGACGTCCAGCAGGGATGCTCCACCTCGCTGCCACAGCAGCAGGTTTTCCGGCAGCCCCTGATATCCGGTTTGTGGATCAAACACCAACCAGCGTCCGTCGGTAAAAATCTCAATCATTGGCGTCAAACCTTGATGACGACGTGCATCTTCAAGATACAAGCCCACGGAAAGACGCGTTGGCACACCCGCCTGATTCAACAGTTTGTCCAGCGCTTCGGCTGTTGAGTGGTTAGTCAGTAAGAGCGCGGTATTCTGTCCGGGTTCAGGATTGCGTAGCAGACGTAACAATTCACGTGTCAGGCTTTCGGCTGTACTCGACTTGCTGCGTGCCTGGTCGATAATGTCGCTGGCCGCCGTCGCTTCAGACTCGCTCCAGAGTACCTGTCTTGCCAATGGCCGGGGTAGCTCGGCTGTATCAACCTTGTCGGGATCGGGAATCAGCTGCGCCTTGTAATAAAGCGTTTGCAGCCCACTAGCGTTGCTTTTGGACCATTCTCCCCGACGTAGACCATCATGTTCTATAATCGCAAAGCCATAACCCGACGAGGCGGCCACTTCATTGATCAAGGTAAAGCCTGGAGGGTTGTCCGGTAGCATCATGCTGGCAAGTACTGGCTCATTGTAGCTTTGAAAGTCAATACGGGCTTCAATCAGCCAGGCCTGTTTCTGTTCGCCAGGCCAAAAGGGAATGCCCAGCTGTATATGCCGCATAACGGCTATACTGAGTCCGGCCAGTATCAGGATGGCTATAGTCGTGTAAAACGGTACTCTGGATACCATTCAGATGCGTCCTCAAACAGAGTTTCAGTCGGTTAATCCGGCTGAAACAGAAAATCGATAGGTGCAATATACTGCCTGCTGACATCAACCACCATCTGGTCACGCAAAATATTGCGGCCAATCAGCAGCGGAAAATCCAGATGACTGCGGTCACTCAGGGTAAATTCTGCCGTATGACTGATGCTGCCCAGGGTAAAGTGCAGTTCGACAACAGGGCGGCGTTCAAATTCATCACTGATAGACTGGCTGATTCTGACACGCCTGACAACGGGACGTTCATAAGAGACCTCTTCTCCGGTTTCAGGGTGCCGTGTATCAAAACGGACCCAGCGACGACCGTCACGTTCGAAATGCTGAATATTGCGAGCATCCAGTGACGAGGTAGTCGCTCCGGTATCGATTCGGGCATTGAAAACCAGATCCAGAGGGGATATATGTACTCTTTCAGCTTCACCCACCAGTTGCTTTTCCATTCCACCCAGCATCAGACTGCCGTTATTCTCTGCTTGAGGGCAGACTAACCGGGGTGCCGGTTTACATTCGGGTGGTTTAACCTGTTCAGCAATCGTTGTCTGTAACCGACTGATCACTGCTTCCTGAGCCACTGTCAGCTGTTCAATGACTTGCATCTGCGTGCCGTTCAACCGGTTAATCTGGTCATCCTGTGCTTCCAGTCGCTGGTCGATGGACTCGACAACACCTTCCTCGATATACAGGTGACCGGGAGCGCAGCCACCCAGTAGCAGGGCAGAGCCGATAAGCGCGATTGACCATCTAAACATATAAAGCTCCGATTGACATAAGGTTCTCTGGAAAGGCGCTAATATTACGCGATTTTGAGTCGGGATAAAATTGATTCGCTAAGGACATTACGGGTTTATGGCGCTGAAGCGAGCTAAAGGTTAAAATTCTGCCCGACGCTGATCTTCTGTGGTGGTTCCAGATGCTGCATATCTTTGTGAATCGTGAAATCAGCGGCCATTACCCGTATCCGATGGAGAATTGAATGATTATTCAGGTTAATACTGACAGCAGCATTGAAAATGATGATGCGTTGATCACGCATGTTGAATCAGTTGTTGAAAAGGCGTTGGGCCGTTTCGGTGAAAAAATTACCCGTGTTGAAGTGCATCTGCATGATGAAAACGCTCACAAGCCCGGCGACCATGACAAGCGTTGTGTGTTGGAAGTTCGTTTGGCTGGTTTGCAGCCTCAGGCGGTGACCGAGCATGCTGATACGACCCATAAAGCGTTAGCGGGTGCTTGTGACAAAATGAAAAGTCTGCTGGACAGCCTGCTGGGGCGTTTAAACAAACATTGATTTGTCAATGACGCTAATCAGGCGTTTTATACCTGCCGCTTAATATTGAGCAGGGCTTTTATAGCCTGCTCAATCCGCTTTAAATCCGGACTGCTTGTTGACTAGCTCTTGTATTAACTCAGCCAGACGGCGCGTTCCAGGTCCGGCAAATTCGCCTTCACTCATCACCAGGTAGAGGGGAACGAAGCGGCTGGCACCCGTTTGCAGAGGTAGAGGTTTTAATTCCCCCTTGTCCAAATATTGTTGAATTTTTACCCGTGGATACCACGCAAACCCCATGCCGGCACAGACGCTTTTGATTGAGGTGCTGCCGTTGCTGAAGGTCCATCGCTGTTCGGCACCTAACCAGCCGGCATCCAGTTTTCGACTGCCTGAGTCCCGTACCACCAGTTGTCTGTGGTGGCGAAGATTCTCTAGCGTCAGTGGTGTGGGAAGCTGGTGCAGTGGGTGTTGTGGGTGTGCAACGGCAATAAATTCAATATTCATCAATGCCTGCCCGATAAAACCAGGGGGTACCCGGCCACCAATAACCAGGTCAGCCTCCCGGCGTAACAGCGCTTCATCTGTGCCACTCAGGGTACTTTCGGCCAGCAGAATGCGTGTCTGGGGTTGTTCATCAGCAAAACGGTTCAGTGCTTGCAGAATAAGATCTTCAGGAAAGATGGTATCGATGGTCAGGTGGATTTCTGCCTCCCAGCCCTGGGCAAAGTGTTTGGCCAGGGTCTCCACTCTGTGAGCATGTTCGGTAAGATCCCGCGCGTGTCGCAGCAAGGCTTCTCCTGCTTCAGTCAACTGAGCGCGTCGCCCCTCAATACGGAAAACAGCAACACCCAGGCTTTGTTCCAGCCGGTTGATGGCATAGCTGACTGAAGACTGGCTTTTACGCAGTGTTTCGGCTGCCTGAGCGTAGCCTTGTGAATCAACTACGGTGATAAAGGTCTGCCATTGTTCAAGCGTTACTTGCATAAATAATACATCTAAATTTTGGATTAAATTAAGCTAATTATTGCTGTTTATTATCTATAAATCAAACCTCATAATATCCTCATCAAATCGAATCACAGGAGCGATGTAATGAAAACCTTACTTCATGTTAAAAGCAGTATATTTGGTGATGACGGCCAGTCAGTGCAGTTGGCTGATCGCCTGATCAAGCGTTGGCTGCAGCAAAACCCGGAAGGGCAGGTGGTGGTGCGTGACCTGGCTGCTGAGCCCATCGCCCATTTTGATATGCAGACGATTGCAGCCCTGTCTGCTGAAGCGGAGCAGCGTAGTCCGGAGCAGCAGGCTATAGTTGCACTGTCAGACCAGCTAATTACTGAACTCCAGGAAGCTGATGTGCTGGTGCTGGCAGCGCCTATGTACAACTTCGCTGTCCCTTCACAATTGAAAGCCTGGTTTGACCAGATTGCCAAAAATGGGGTGACCTTCCGTTATACAGAGCAGGGACCCGTAGGCTTGCTGCAGGATCGCCCGGTATATGTATTGGCAACACGTGGTGGTCAGTACCGTGAAGCGGGCCTGGATTTTCAGGTACCCTGGATAAAGCTGATTCTCGGCTTTGTCGGATTGAAGCAGGTCGAGGTGGTGTATGCTGAAGGTCTGAATATGGCGGGTGCCGATGTTGCTATTGAGCAGGCACGCGTCGAACTGGATGCTTTAACACTAAGTTAAAGCGGGAGGTGAGCTATGCAAGCTCGAAAAGTTAAACGTATTATTAAAGCCGTTGATAGTCAGGATGGCGCGGGCGTTAAGCTTAAGCGCAGTATCGGGAATCGGCAGAATCTGCGCATAGATCCATTTTTGATGCTGGATATGTTCTCATCGGATAATCCTGATGACTATATTGCCGGATTTCCACCCCATCCGCACCGTGGCTTTGAAACTGTCACCTACATGTTGAACGGGAGTATGTTGCACCGTGATCACATGGGTAATGAAGGTTTGCTGGGTACGGGGGGAGTGCAGTGGATGACGGCAGGGCGGGGCGTTATCCATGAGGAGCGCCCGCAACAGGAGTCAGGGCTGATGCGAGGGTTTCAGCTTTGGATAAATCTGCCCGCCGCTGAAAAAATGAAGCCGCCCGCCTATCAAAATATTGAGCCTGAGCAGGTCCCGGTTATTCAGGCTGATCGGGCAACAATACGCCTGGTAGCGGGTGAGTTAGAGATAGATGGGCAGGGGTACAAAGGTCCGGTGCAAGGCATAGTTACCCAGCCGGTGTTTATCGACATCAGTCTGGAGCCCCATAGCCGTTTAACGCTGCCTTTGGCATCCATGCTCAGTGGTTTTGTCTATCTGTTTGAAGGTGAAGCGGAGTTGAACGATGAGGCGCTATTACCGGAAGCGGCCATAGAGCTGGGTGATGGCGATGAGCTTAGTCTGAGTAGCAAGGACCAGCCAGCCAGGTTGTTGTTGATCGCTGCCAAGTCGCTGAATGAACCTGTTGTGCAGTACGGACCCTTTGTGATGAATAGCATGGAGCAGATAGAGCAGGCATTGAATGACTATCGTGATGGCGTATTCACGGGTTGATGATTACGCTTTACCAAGAAGTCGCTTCAGGTTTTTCGTGAAGCGACTTTTCGTTGCGTTGTTGATTGACTTGCTCATTGAGTTGTTCTAACAGTTGATTCAGATTGAACACCTGCGTATCTAATTCATGCTTGGTGTTCAGTCGCTGCAGTTGCTTCTGTGCACTGCGGAACTTATGCACAGCCACTTGAGCCCCCCGATCACTCAACGCCTGTTGGGCATCTTGTAGTAGTAAATCGCAGTTGCAGCGCACATAGGCATTTTTCAGCTGCTGCAACTGCACTTGGCAAGTTTGGGTGTTAATGGCGCTCTGCTGTTTCAGACTATTAATCAGTTGAGCTGTTTCACGTATAAGGGCACGGTTGCGTTGTGCTGTGTTACGGTCATGAAACAGTGTGATTTGGTCTTTTGGAAACGCCGGTGGGCTGAAAGGCTCTTTATCTCGCTCGTCCAGCTTTTGCAGTGCTTGCTGGTGTCCGGTAGAACGATCCAGTTTGCTGGCACTGTGCCAGAGACTGCGCAGATAGCTGATTAGTAATCTTTTCAGTTCCACTGTCTGGAATTCAGCTGGCAAACTATCGAGCAGGTGCTCTGTACCCCGAATCTGGTTGCGTACAGCAAGCAACTGCATCTGTCTTTCACGGCGTTGGTTTTCGGCTGTTTGAATAGCAATAGCCACCATGGCCATGAAGAAGACTCCAGTCAGGATAATTGCAGCAGTTTCTGTTGGCGTCATAATGTATATCGGTTACTCGAGGTAGACACATCAATACTAACCTAGTCTGACGCTTCCCGCATTGAATTGGCTCAACCAATGAGCTGGAAAGCAAAAGATTGCATGGATTTTGAATTTTTTTAATGTCAGGTGTTGACGAGCATTATCTGTCTACGTATTATTTGCGCCTCTTCCAGAGCATCACTTGTTTGGAAGAGTGCATGCAAATGCGTATTACGTCCCATTCGTCTAGTGGCCTAGGACATCGCCCTTTCACGGCGGTAACAGGGGTTCGAACCCCCTATGGGACGCCATTTCTACTCAGTAGGCCTGAGCAGAAATAAAGCGGGAATAGCTCAGTTGGTAGAGCACAACCTTGCCAAGGTTGGGGTCGCGAGTTCGAGTCTCGTTTCCCGCTCCAAGTTAGTGTTTGAAAATGTACAACGTCCCATTCGTCTAGTGGCCTAGGACATCGCCCTTTCACGGCGGTAACAGGGGTTCGAACCCCCTATGGGACGCCATTTCTACTCGGTAGGCCTGAGCAGAAATAAAGCGGGAATAGCTCAGTTGGTAGAGCACAACCTTGCCAAGGTTGGGGTCGCGAGTTCGAGTCTCGTTTCCCGCTCCATGTTGATATTTGTAAGTGTATTACGTCCCATTCGTCTAGTGGCCTAGGACATCGCCCTTTCACGGCGGTAACAGGGGTTCGAACCCCCTATGGGACGCCATTTACCTACCCTCCTTTTATTTATTTTTTTATCTGGCTCTTTCTGAACCAAAACCAAGTTTCCCTGGATTTGTTTCTGTGCTTTGTTGCTCAAACAAGGTTTGGATAATTCGGCATTCTGATGTAGTTCCTCCACGGCATTGTCTGACTACCTGGCGTAGTTCATCGGCAAGCGCTTGTAGGGATAGGATTCGCTTTTCCAACTGCAGCAGATGATGAGTAGCAATGGTATCAGCGGCACTGCAGTCTGCATCCGGATTGTCTGCCAGATTCAACAACTCCTGAATGCTATGCAGGTCCAGGCCCAGTGATCGGCCATGGCGAATAAAACCGATTCGTTGTAGTGCCTGGTGATCATAATAGCGATAGCCCTGAGCGCTACGCGCGGGCGCTTGCAGCAACCCCAGTTTTTCATAATGACGAATTGTTTCTGCTGAGCAGCCTGTGAGGGTTGCGACTCGCCCGATGCGATATTTCTCTGACATTTTCTTGACCCTGTAACGATTACAGGGTTTAGGCTAGTAAATACTGTCTAATTACACAAGTGTCGCGGGTGAAGATAATGACTAGGATACCTGAGTTCTTAAGTGTGGCTCTGAGTGCTGCGCCCTGGTTGCTAATGGGGTTGCTGATTGCCGGGCTGATCAAGGCGTATATGCCGGAGCATCTGTTGCAGCGGTGGATGGGTGGGCGAGGTTTTAGTAGCATCGCGCGTGCTGCCGTGATCGGTGTGCCCTTGCCCTTGTGTTCCTGCGGTGCGATTCCAACGGCCTTGGCTTTGCATCGCGGTGGTGCCGGTCGTGGGCCGACTACGGCTTTTTTGATCGGAACCCCTGGAGTTGGCGTAGACTCTATATTACTCACCAGTGTCTTGCTGGGGCCGTTAATGGCGTTTATGCGAGTGTTGGGTGCAGTGGTTACGGCAATTTCAACCGGACTGATGGTTTCTCTAACCGCATTGAACCAGACAACTAAGCTGCCAGTGGTAAAAACCACGCAGGCTTGTTGCGCCAGCAATTGTGGCGCTACAACCGGAAAAAGCCACGACCCTGCGTCTGCATCAAATGATCGGGTGAGAGGGCGTCTGGCCAGCGGTTTGATCTATGCGTTTGGTGACCTGCTGGACGATATCAGTGCCTGGTTAATTGCAGGACTATTGTTGGCTGGCGTGCTGATAACGCTGGTGCCTGCCGAGACTTTGACTGGCTTGTCTGGTGGTATCGGGTCGCTATTGCTGATGGCGATGATAGGCATCCCTCTGTATATCTGCGCTACAGCGGCTACCCCTGTTGCAGCGGGATTATTGCTCTCCGGTATCACGCCTGGGATGGCATTGGTATTTCTGCTGGCTGGCCCTATCACCAGTCTGGCCACGCTGGGGGTGCTCAGACGAGAGTTCGGTAACCTGGCACTGATAGTGTATTTAAGCAGTATCCTCGTGGTGACGACGCTGTTGGGCTGGTTGCTGGATCAGTCGTTGCAATGGCTGATGTTCGATCCGGTGATACAGGCTAGCCAAGTGCAGGAATTGCTGCCCGGATGGCTGGAAGTATCCGCTCTGGGGGTGTTGTTGATACTGATCATGCGACCATTGCGTCAGCGTTTACTGGGGTTCTGATAAGGGCCACCGGTTGAAATTATTACTTTGAACCGCATATAGAGGATTCGGTCACTTACAAGGACTATTTATGGCAATCGCACTGGCAATTCATTCACTGCAAAAAACCTACAACAACGGCTTTGAAGCCCTCAAGGGTATTTCGCTTGAGGTAAAAGAGGGTGACTTCTTTGCGTTGCTGGGCCCGAACGGTGCGGGTAAATCAACTACGCTGGGTATCGTTTCATCGCTGGTGAATAAAACAGCGGGAGAGGTCAAAGTTTTCGGTTATGACCTGGATAGCGAAAAAACGATGGCTAAGATGCAACTGGGTGTAGTTCCACAGGAGTTCAATTTCAACACCTTTGAACGGGTGCTGGATATTCTGATCACTCAGGCAGGCTATTACGGTATTAGCCGAAAACAGGCACTGGAGCGTTCAGAGTTTTACTTAAAGAAACTGGGGTTGTGGGATAAGCGCAACGAAGCCGCACGTATGTTATCGGGTGGCATGAAGCGTCGTTTAATGATTGCCAGAGCGCTGGTGCATGAGCCGAAATTACTGATTCTTGATGAGCCTACAGCGGGGGTTGATATTGAATTGCGACGCTCCATGTGGAGCTTTCTGCAAGAGATTAATGCACGTGGAACGACAATTATTCTGACCACTCATTATCTGGAAGAGGCGGAATCTCTGTGCCGCAATATTGCCATCATCGATCAGGGCCGTATTGTCGAAAATACCAGTATGAAAAGGTTGTTGCAGACGCTGAATACAGAAACTTTTATTCTGGACCTGGCAGCCGATCTAGAGGAAATGCCAATACTATCCGGTTACACCCTACGCCAGATCGATGCACATACCCTGGAAGTTGATATACAAAAGAATATGGGAATGAATCCGCTATTTACGCAATTGTCTGAGCAAGGCGTCACGGTACTGAGCATGCGGAATAAATCTAATCGATTAGAGGAGTTGTTTGTGTCATTGGTAGAAAAAACTCTGGGTAAGGGAGTGCCTGTATGAATGCGCAGCTACTCTTCACTGCTTTCTGGACCTTATTGGTAAAAGAAATACGTCGCTTTAGCCGTATTTGGATACAAACGCTGCTGCCTCCAGCGATTACCATGACGCTGTATTTCATTATATTCGGTAATCTGATCGGATCACGTATTGGTGAAATGGGCGGCTTTGGTTACATGGAGTACATCGCGCCCGGGTTGATCATGATGTCCGTGATCACCAACTCTTACAGCAATGTAGTGTCATCTTTTTTCGGCACCAAGTTTCAACGCAATATTGAAGAGTTGCTGGTGGCCCCGGTACCCAACTGGGTGATACTGGCGGGGTATGTCACCGGAGGGGCTGCACGTGGTTTGGGAGTGGGGGTTATTGTGACGATCTTGTCGCTGTTCTTTACCCAGTTGCATATCAGCCACTTCTGGATCACCCTGAGTACAGTGATACTGACGGCGATCGTGTTCTCGTTGGGTGGCTTTATCAATGCGGTGTATGCCAATAGTTTTGATGATATATCCATCGTACCGACCTTTATTCTGACGCCGCTGACCTATCTGGGTGGTGTGTTTTATTCGATCTCTCTGTTACCGGATTTCTGGCAGGGCGTGTCGCAGTTGAATCCGATTCTGTATATGGTCAACAGCTTCCGCTACGGTATTCTGGGGGTCAGTGATATCAATATCGTGTTTGCGTTTGCTATGATTATAGGCTTCATTGTTGTGTTGAGTGCCTACTCTATGCATCTGCTTAATACCGGTAAAGGAATTCGCAGTTAATGACCGAAAACGATGTGGTAACTCATTCACCTCTGGGACAGGAAACCGGTTATACCAATCAGTATGAGCCGTCATTGCTCTATCCCATCGCCCGAGACCTGAATTGGCAGGCGCGCGGTATTGAGCGCGATAGCTTGCCATTTAAAGGGGTTGATCTGTGGAATGCCTATGAGATCTCCTGGTTGGATCAGAATGGCAAGCCGCTGGTGCGTATCGGTGAATTCCGTATACCGGCTAACTCCAGCCACATCATTGAATCCAAGTCATTCAAGCTTTACCTTAACTCCTTTAATCTGACCCGTTTTCAGTCAGAGTCAGAAGTGCTGGCACGTATGCAGCAGGACCTGAGCACGGCAGCAGGTGGTAAGGTGCAGGTGCGGTTGATCAAGGTCAATGATACCGCCCCGATTGAGCGTTTGCAGGGGGAGTGCCTGGATGAGTTACCGCTGATGGTCACTCAATACAGCCCGGCACCGGAATACTTGAAAACGACAGCTCGAGTGGTGGAAGAGTGTCTGGTTAGCCATCTGCTTAAATCCAATTGCCCGGTAACAGGGCAACCTGACTGGGCGAGTATTCAGATACGCTATAAAGGACCGGCAATCGATCATGCTGGACTGCTGGCTTATCTGATTTCCTACCGTGAAAAGGGTGATTTTCACGAGCAGTGCGTTGAAAATATCTTTATGGATATCTGGCAAGGGTGCAAACCCCAGAAGCTGACTGTCTATGCCCGTTATCTGCGCCGCGGTGGCCTGGATATCAATCCTTATCGTTCCAGTCTGGCAGGAGAGCCGGGGAATCCACGTCTATCACGCCAATAAACCACAGGATAATCCATGAATGCTCTAGATCTGTTGTTAAAGCGCGTTTCATCACCGGTTCTAGACGAGCCTGCTCCCACGGCAGAACAGTTAGATCTTATCTATCGGGCTGCATTGCGTGCTCCGGACCATGGGGGTTTGCGGCCCTACCGTTTTCTTCAGATTGAAGGGGACGGGCGGGAAAAGCTGGGGCAGGTCTTTGTCGATGCGGCGCGTGCAGAGCAAGCGGATATCAGTGAGCAGGAGGTTCAGAAATTACTCAACGCGCCCTTGCGCGCACCGTTGATTATTGTGGCAATTGCCTCCTTGCAGCCGCATCCTAAAGTACCGGCTGTAGAACAGCAACTGGCGGCGGGTTGTGCGGCACATGGCATACTGCTAGCGGCCTTTGCCCAAGGGGTGGATGCTATCTGGCGCAGTGGAGCTATGGCCTTTAATTCACAGGTGATGACCCGCCTGGGACTGGAAGCCAATGAGCAGATTATCGGTTTTATTTATCTTGGCAAGGCGCGTAAGCACCGTGTAGTACCCTGTCCGCAACCGGGTGAGTTTGTACAGAAATGGGGACGTAGATGAACCAGACCGCTTTTTTGCGTGAACTGCAGCAGTCCATTCCCCTGACGCGTGCGATGGCGATTTCTGCCTGTGACTATGATGGCCAACAGTTGCAACTCAGCGCTCCTTTAGCCGCAAATGTAAATGACAAGGGCACCGGATTTGCTGGCTCGCTGACCGCTCTGGCAACTCTGGCTGGCTGGAGCCTGACCACGCTGTATGCGCGCGATCAGGGTGAAAATGTGAATGTAGTCGCCGCTGAAAGCCATGTGCGTTACCTGCGACCGGTTACCGATGATTTTACTGCAGCGGTCAGCTTGCCAGACACCTCACTGTGTGAGCGCTTTTGTGAGCGCCTGCAAAGTCGCGGTAAAGCCAGTCTGCCGTTATCCATTCAGATTTTTCAGGGCACAGAGCTGGCACTGCAGCTTGAGAGTGTCTACGTGGCGATCAGACGTTAGCGGTTAACCCATCAAACCCCAGGCTTACTCGGTGGGGGTGATGCGTTCAATCTTTTCGATAATAATGGGTGTGACGGGGACATTCTGATGTCCTCCGCGTGAGCGGGTTGGCACGCGGGAAATACCAAAAACCACCTCCAGTCCGTCAGTCACTTCACCGAACACAGCATAGCCAGCACGTAACGGGTGGCCATCCAGGTTCTGGTTGTTGGCGACATTGATGAAAAACTGAGATGTGGCACTGTCGGGGTCATTGGTACGGGCCATGGCAATGGTGCCGCGACGATTGCTTAAGCCATTGGTTGATTCGTTGATGATCGCCGGGCGTGTATCCTGTCGCTTGAGTTCGGCGTCAAAGCCCCCGCCCTGAATCATAAAGTTGGGGATGACCCGATGGAAGGTGAGTCCTTCATAAAAGCCACTGTCCACATAAGCCAGAAAATTTTCTACTGTGACGGGTGCATTAGCCTGATCCAGCGTCAGCTCGATGTCACCCTGGTTGGTAATCATGCGAATCTGAACTGAAGTTTCCTGTGCGACTAGCTGCGTTGGTAAGAGTATTGACAAAAGTATGACAAAAATACTCACATTTTTCATAGTAGAATGCCTGTGTAGGTTATAGTATTAAGAGTCTAGTTGGAAAATAGAGCATGATTTTACTGACTAATTCCATCAGAATACCAGCCGTTTACAAGAAAAGTAATATCTGAGGAAGTCCGGGATGAACACACTGAAACTCAAGTCCAAGCTGCTGCTGATGGCGCTGGTGCCGATGCTGATGATTACGCTGGCATTGTTATTACTGGTTAATTTCCAGATGCGAACAGCCGGTACAGCTGAAGTGGAGCGTATCCGTGAATCCATGATGGATGCCAAGCGTGAAGCGTTGCAGCATTATGTTGAAATTGCCATTACCGCCGTCAAGCCTTATATGACCAGTCCTAATCCTTCGGCAGAGCAGTTGGAAGCAGCAAAAACCATGCTACGCAGTATGCGCTTTGGGTCGGATGGATATATTTTTATTTTTGATAAGCTCGGTAATACTCTGGTACATGGTATGTCGCCGCAATTGGAAGGGCGTAATTTGAATGATCTGACAGACCCCGAGGGGGTTTATCTTGTAAGAGAACTGGTTAAAGCTGGACTGAATGGCGGTGGGTATGTGGGTTATATATGGGACGAACCCACCCGTAATGGTCTGACGCCAAAACTTAGCTACGCCGAACCTTTACTGAATAATCAATGGATACTGGGTACCGGATTTTACATAGATGATGTAGATGAGGCTGTTGCTGTTCAGCAGGCACTGTTTGAAAAAGAAGTCACGTCGGTATTGCTGCGTATCATTTCCAGTGCAGTGGTGATACTGGTACTGGTGTTCCTGGCGGTATGGGTTATTGGTGGTCGAATTGTCAGACCCGCGCAAGAAACGTCTGCGGCATTGAAAGATATTGCTGAAGGTGAGGGTGACCTGACTAAACGACTTACGGTGATCAGTCAGGATGAAATTGGCGATGTGGCCAAAGAGTTCAATCTGTTTACCGACAAGATTCATCAGTTGGTTCGTGAGGTTAAAACCTCAGTGGAAGAGCTGACCGAATCCAGTGAAGCGATGAAAATTGTGGTAACCCGCAGTCATGAAGATGCGTCACTACAGCAAACAGAAACGACTCAGGTCGCTGCAGCTATTCATGAAATGTCTGCCGCCGTCGAAGAGGTTGCCGGGAGTGCCTCCAGAGCTGCCGCCGCCGCTCTGGAGGCCGATCGCGAAGCCACTGATGGTCAGCAGATTGTCAGTCAGACAATTCAGGCCATCAATAACCTGGCCGATGATGTTAACCGGGCTGCCGATGTTATTGAGAAACTCGGTGATAACGCCGAGCAGATTGGAACGGTGGTCAGCGTCATCAAAAATATCGCGGATCAGACCAATTTGTTGGCATTGAACGCGGCCATCGAAGCGGCACGTGCCGGTGAACATGGACGTGGTTTTGCCGTGGTGGCTGATGAAGTCAGAACCCTGGCGAACCGAACTCAGGAAAGTACCAATGAAATTCAGCAGATGATAGACAATCTGCAGTCAGGTACCCGCGATGCCGTTAGTGTTATGCAGCGCAGTCGTGAGGCTTCAGTGGATACCGTGAAACGGGCTGCCGGGGCGAATGAATCCCTGGAAACCATTGCTCGCTCTGTCGGTACCATCACTGAAATGAACACACAAATTGCCAGTGCGGCAGAAGAGCAGACGGCGGTTGCCAATGAAGTCAGTCAGAGTATTCAGAAAATTGCAGACACCGCTGAACATGGTAAACGCAATGCCGATGAAGTGGCTAACACCTCTGAGCGCATGGCGTCACTGGAGCAGCGCCTGAATCAGTTGGTGTCACGTTTTCGCGTGTAATGCTGCTCTGCACTGCTATCAGTAATGGCTGAACTGGCTGGACTCTTTTTACGTAACTTAGTGAAAGGAGCTCAATATGTTCAGATCATTTGTTATATCAAAGATTGGTGTAGACACTAGCTGGAAGCTTGTGTGGATTACCGGTGGTGGCAGCGGTATTGGTTTGGCAGTGGCAAAGCAGTTAGTCCGCAAGGGTACTAAGGTCATCATCAGTGGTCGTCATGAGCAGGCCTTGCTGGAATGCTGTGATCAACTTAATCAGCCAACCCTGTCAGGTTCGTTACATCCGTTGGTTTGTGATGTGACGTCGCTGGAATCTGTGCAGGCTGCTTGGCAAATGCTGATCCAGAATTATGGTATACCGGATCTGGTGCTGCTCAATGCCGGAACTCATCAGCCAGTGACTCTGGAAGACTTTTCTCCTGAACCCTTTCAACAACTGATGGCGGTTAATTATTTTGGTGTAGTGAACTGTCTGTCAGTTTTGTTGCCTGATCTAGTAAGCCGCCAGCGTGGACAGATCGGTGTCGTGGCATCCGTAGCCGGATATTCAGGGTTACCTACAGCTGCCGCCTATGGGGGTAGCAAAGCTGCCTTGATTAATACCTGCGAGGCGCTCTATCCGGAACTACTTGAGCAAGGTATACAGCTGTCGTTGATTAATCCGGGTTTTGTAAAAACCCCACTGACGGATAAGAATACCTTTGCCATGCCCTTCCTGGTCGATGCGGATCGGGCGGCAACAGTCATTATTCGTGGATTGCAACTTAAACGTTTTGAAATTGCATTTCCACGGGTTTTTGTCATGCTGTTAAAAGTGCTGCGTCTGCTGCCCTATTCACTCTACTTCAGGCTGACGCGGAAATTGTTACCCTGAGGAGACTCGATGCCACTTACGCCTTCCAAACAGCTTTGCGAGCGGTATTGCGAGGTATTCAGTAATCTGAGTCCAGAGACACTCGATCAATTTAAAGACTTGGTGACTGAACAGGTGCATTTTCGTGATCCTTTCAACGATGTCCGGGGCTTCAGTAAGATGCGTCGGGTCTTGGAGGATATGTTCGAAAATACCGAAAACCCGGCGTTTAATGTGCTGGAGCAAAGTGTCTATACCGATCATGCCTGGTTGCGTTGGCAGTTTACCGCCAAGGTACCGATTATCGGGCTGTTATCTGTCGAGGGTGCCACCCGTCTCGAATTTGATCACTATAATGGCCTGGTCACTGAACATATCGATTATTGGGACAGTGCACCGGTGTATCTGCGCCTGCCATTAATTGGCGGGTTATTACGTCTGATAAAGCGGCGTATGTCGGCAAGCTGATTATTCTGGAATCAGGTTGAAGGGGGCTTCCTTGAGTTGATCAGCCCGAATAAATGACAGGGTGACCTGACCAAGTTCTAGTCCCCATTTTTTCACGCTGGCACGGTTAATCAACACCCCACCGGGTTGTAAATACATCCAATCATCAAAGCTGACGCGCCAACTGTTATCACCGACTTTCAGATCCATCTGATAGCGCCAGTTCAGCGCATTACCACTGATCTTTCCACGTGCTACGCCGATAATATCATCCGCTTGTCCTTGATATTCGCCTTCAGCCGTGGGCGTGATTCGCCAGACACGCCGGTCAGTTTCACCATCGGAATAAAGAAAGTATTCATCCAGTATCAGCGTATCACCTTCCATACGCGCATCAATTTCTACCTTGAATTCACGTCGTAGGTTACCGAAGCGGTCTTCAAAGATGCCCCAGGCATAGACGCGCCCTTGAAAATAGTCTTCAAGCACCAGTTTGGGTTCGCGCTGGTCAAACTTTTCTATATTCATCTGGCTACACCCTGCAAGCAGCAGACTGATCAGGAGCAACAGGCTTAGTCGGTAGATCATCGTTAGGGCTCCGGTCAGATCGTTGGGTTAGTCGATGCATAATGGCCTTGTGGTGACGACTTTTAATTGGAAACTGCCATAGCATGATGATGGCGACACACTTTAATACGCTGGGAAGCAGGGCATAGATCAGCCCCAGTGCCAGTACCGGAGCAGCTAATTCTGGTGTAAATCCGGCCAGTTCCAGTAACCCCAGTGCCACCAGTGCTGCCAACGCCAGCGCCAGTTTGGTGGCAGCATTCCAGAGAGCGAACAGCAAGCCAGTTTGTCGGCGGCGGTAGCGGAATTTATCCCAGTCGGTCACTTCGGCCTGAATAGCATGGGGCAGCGCTAGATCTGCCCCTAGTGCCGTACCGGTAATCATGCAAATAAGCACAAACCAATAAGTATCACCCGGTCCCAGCCAGGCGGCTGGCAGAAACGCCGTAATTGCCATCAGCATGGCCACTTGCCAGAGCAGCACCTTGTCCAGGTGCCTGCTCAGCTTTAGCCAGATCGGCAGGGCACAGCCGGCCGCGACAAAATAGATCAGAATAAAAATGGGCCGGATGGTCGCTTCAAGTCCGAGTACCGAGGTGATGTACAAGGGAAACAGAACTGCAGGAATACCGTTCGCCACCCCATTGGTAAACCAGGCTGCCACTAAACGCATGGCAGGGCGGTTTTTGATCAAATCGCGCCAGTGGCCTTGTAACAATTTTCCACTTGGCTGGGGGCCGGGCAGATGGGTCAATAGTCGGTAAATAAACCAGCCACCTGGCAGCAGGGTGATCAACGCCATGACTTGTAACATCTGTGGGGTGCTGAATCCGGCTAGCACCAGTAAGGGTACACTGGCTGAAATTAATAAACCGATCAGTGTCAAACCTTCACGTAATGACACCGCCCGGGTACGTTCTTCACTACTGTCGCTCAGATGACTGAGCCAGGTTATATAAGGGACTTGAACTAGCGTCCATCCCAGGTATAAAAATAGTGCCCCGAACAGCAGCGACAGGGCTGGTGCAGATGCCAGCGGGTGAATCAATAATACCAGCGAGGGTATGCAGATTACCCCCCCTGTAACTAACGTGGCTTTGAACTGCCGCGCTGAGGCAAAATCCAGCCAGCGACCGATTAGCGGATCGGTGATGACATCACTCAAGCGGGCCAGCATCAACAATAACCCAGTGAGTAATAACGGTAAACCTATCTCTTCTACATAGTAGGTCGGAAGCAGAATATAGATAGCAACGGTAGGCACGGCCAGTGGTAAGGCAGGCAGTGCATAGCTAAATAGTGCCTGACGCGAAAGCGGTTGGCTCACGAGTGCTCCATCTGGTAAAAGCCTACATTGACTGTTTTATGGCGAAAGCCGCCCTCGCAATAGGCCAGGTAATAAAGCCACATGCGGCGAAAGCGCTCATCAAACCCCTGTGCCTGTACTCTTGGCCATTGCTCGATAAAATTGTGCCGCCAGATGGTCAGGGTCTTTGCATAGTCCAGGCCAAAAAACTGGCTGTCGGTGAGTTTCAGTTGCTGCTGCTCCAGTGCGGCTTGCAGGCGTGATGGACTGGGTAACATCCCTCCCGGGAAAATATAGCGTTGAATAAAATCCGGATTGCGGCGGTATTCCTCAAACCGGTCCTCAGCAATGCTGATGACTTGCAGTACCGCACGACCGCCGGGTTTAAGTACGCGTTGCAGTGTCTGGAAGTAGGTGGCCCAGTGCTCCTCTCCCACAGCTTCAAACATTTCAATCGAGACAATATGATCAAACTGTCCGTCGAGATCGCGGTAGTCGGTCAGGCTGAAGCTACACTGCTCAGACAGGCCCGCGTCCTTGATGCGCTGTTGAGCAAATTGCAACTGTTCCTGTGACAGGGTAATACCGTGCACACGGGCACCAAACTCTGTCGCTGCCAGCTCGGCAAAACCGCCCCAGCCGCAGCCGACTTCCAGCACTTGTTGGCCAGGCTGCAGATCGAGCATTTGTGCAATACGTCGATATTTCTGCTGCTGCGCTTCAAACAACGACTGTTCAGCTGAGCTAAACAGGGCAGAGGAATAGGTCATGCTGGGATCCAGCCAGAGTCGGTAAAAATCGTTGCCCAGGTCGTAATGGTAGGCAATATTGCGTCGACTACCGCGTTTGGTGTTAGCGCGGCACAAATGTACAAGTCGATTAAGCAGGCGCAGCCAAAGTTTGCCGTTACTCAGGTCCGGCATCTGTCGCTCATTACCCAACGCCCAGCGCATCAATGCTACCAGGTCAGGAGAGTCCCATTCACCGGCCATATAGCTTTCGGCCATGCCGAGTTGTCCACCTTGCAGCAGGCGGCGCAGTGGACGGAAGCTGTTCAGGCGGATTTCGGCTCGGGGAGCACCCTCCTGCACTTTACCCAGTTGGAGTTGCTGGCCATTAGGCAGTTGCAGGTCCAGGGTGCCGTAATCAAGCTCGGGTAGCTGGCGCAATACACTTTTCAATAACATGCGATTAAACCAGCTATGCTCAGCAAGCAGTTCACCGGTATGCGCTAGTTGATAGTTAGAAGGCTTCATGACAGCTTGACTCCTTGGGTATTGACCAGCGAAACACAGTAGGTGGGCTGAATTGGCCGAGGCTGAACTTTCATGCCTTTGCGCCAGAGTCTCAATGCTTCCCAGTGAATGCCTCCGATTACCTTTAGGGTCATGAGCGGGTGGCGGAGGAAGGTTTTTAGTATCGATTGTTGGGTGATTTCAACCCGCCGCCCGGAGAAGGTGGCATCAAACAACGGTCCTTGGTCGTCAATTTGGCGAATCATAACGGCCAGGTTTCCATTAGGTGGCTGCAGACGGAACTGATAGGCGGTTTGCATAGGCATAAACGGTGATACATAAAATGCTTTGTCGGCCTGCTGACGTATAACCTCAGTCTTGTCTGCCTCGACAGGTATCAGGTAGCTGTGGCGTTGACCAAAGGTATTGCTGACTTCATATAAAATGGCGCTGAGGTCGCCAGATTCGTTATAGCAATAGAATACGCTTAGCGGGTTAAACACATAACCGAACAGGCGTGGGTAGCAAAGCAAACGTACAGCACCAGAACCTGTCTCGATTTTATGCTGCTTCAGAAGGCTTTTGATCTGAGTTCTCAAGGGGGTACTTGAACCATCACCATGATCACGCTGGTAAAATGCAAACAGATTGAAGCGATCAATGGATAGACATTTGAATCGATCCAGTGCCTCAAGCTCCTCTAAATCGATCAGCCAGGCACTGACCCGATAAACAAAGCGGTGATTGACCGGGCGCAGACGCTGGTGCATCACTTCGCCAAGGTAAATGCCAGAGTGTAAGGCATGGTTCATGCCACCGCCTCCCGGCATAAGCGTGATTCCGGACGGGTTCTGGGCCTGACATGAATACGGCTATTGGGGTTATCCAAATGCCAGGGGCGTTTTTTACCCCCGAGGGCCTCCGCTACGGCGAGGCCGGATTGAAGCCCGTCTTCATGAAATCCATAGCCAAACCAGGCACCGCAATACCAGGTATTCTGTACGCCCTGTAGATTCCAGAGTTTTCTTTGTGCCGCGACTGAGTCCAGGTTAAAAGCAGGGTGGTCATACAGGAAGCTACGATGGATACTACCTTCTTCTGGCTCTTCAATCGGGTTGAGTGTGACAAATAAGGGGGTGTCTTCAGGCAGGTGTTGCAGGCTATTCATCCAATAAGTCACGCTGACATCAGCGGTTTGGTCAGCTACAGAGCTGGCCAGGTAGTTCCAACTTGCCCAGGCGGCACGACGTTTGGGCATCAGCGCAGGGTCGCTGTGTAAAATGGCGCGGTTACGCTGATAGGGAAAGAGTTGCAGTAGCTGCTGTTCATCTGCAGTGGGTTCGGCCAGCATCTCTAGTGCCTGATCGGCATGACAGGCCATAACGACATGATCAAAGGTCTCTCGCTTGCCATGCAGATCTTCCAGAATCACCTGGCTGTTGTGGCGATGAATCCGATGAATGTGGCTGTTGAGCCTGACTGGATTTTTCAGTTCATGGATAATTTTGTTAACGTATTTCCGACTTCCGCCCACGACTGTGCGCCACTGTGGCCGATCCGTAAGTTGTACCAAACCATGATTCTGGCAAAAGCGCAAAAAGGTCAACGCCGGGTAATCCAGCATTTTATTAGCGGGTGTTGACCAGATGGCGGCACCCATAGGAATGAGATGCTGATAAATAAAAGCGTTGCTGTAACCCTGCTGATGCAATAGTTCGCCTAGCGACAGATCAGCATTGGCAGGATTTTGGGCGAAGCTGTCTGAGTGTTTGTAAAAATGTAGCAGATCCTTTATCAGCTTCCAGAAGGTAGGGCTCATTAGGTTGCGACGCTGAGCAAACAAACCATTCAGGCTGGTGCCACTGTATTCGAGTAAACCTTGATCCATACTCACGGCAAATGACATTTCTGTTGCTACGCTCTCGACCTGCAACTGATTAAAAAATTTCACCAGGTTAGGGTAGTTGACCGGATTAAATACAATAAAGCCTGTGTCGACAGCCAGGCTGCCAGCATCGGCAAAATTCACGTCGACGGTATTAGAGTGTCCCCCAGGACGGTCATCTTTTTCAAACAGAGTGACATTGTGGTTTTGGTTCAGCAACCAGGCACAGGATAAGCCTGAGATGCCTGAGCCGATAACCGCTATTTTCAGGGGACGTATAACTTTTACATTCATAAAATCTGGCCTCATGCCGACGTGTCGTGATATATGCATAGCTTACGATTCGGTATAAGCTTGTAGATCATCTGTGTTTACTAGATTTCTTTTAAGTGATCTACCCGTTTAATGGCAGCGTAGGAGTTTGCAATGCAGGAAGATGAGCCCATAGGAGGCGATGTGAACGCAGTCATCAAAATCGTGGAAGAGAAGAAAAAAAAGGAACGTGATGAGTGGTCAGCACGCCTGACTTCTCTGTCTGAAACGCAAGACAAAGCAACGTTTGCCGCTATTTTTGGTTATTTTGCACCTCGTGTGAAGGCTTATATTGTTCGCTTGGGTATGCCACTGGCTACGGCTGAAGAGGTTACTCAGGAAGCGATGTTGTCAGTATGGCGCAAAAGCCATATGTTCAACTCGGCTAAAGCCAGTGCCAGTACCTGGATTTTCACCCTGTCACGAAACCTGTGTATCGACCGTATGCGTCGTGAAAAGGCCGTTGAATATGAGTTACCTGAAGAAGAGCCAGATCCCGATCAACGTGATATGTCAGAACATGCCATCATTGAAGAACGTATGCAAAACGCTATAGCTGAATTGCCTGAAAATCAGGCCCAGGTATTGTACCTGTCGTATTACGAGGGCAAGTCTCATTCCGAGATAGCCGATCAACTTGGCATCCCTTTAGGTAGTGTAAAGTCCAGATTGCGTCTGGCTTTTAGCAAGCTCAAGGCACATTGGGGGGAGGCAGAATGAATATTCGTCACCACTTCGATGACGCCACGCTGATGGCTTATGCGGCTGGTAGTTTATCTCAGGGTATGGCGCTGTTGGTCGCATGCCATTTGCATTGGTGCCCGGAATGCTGCGAGCGAGTTCGTCAGGCAGAAGCTATTGGCGGTGTTTTATTGGATAAAATCGCCCCTTTACCCTTACATGACAGCGCTCTGGATCAATTAATGGCCCGCCTGGATGATGACATGGCGATGGAAGTTTCATCACTGGTCAAACCAGCAGAAATACCAGCGGGTGTCCCTGCTCCCTTGCATCATTACATCAATAGTTCATTAGAGCAGCTTCCATGGAAACGCCTGGGGTATGGTGTTCATCATATCGACTTGAATCTGGGGGGGAAGGGCACCACACGCTTGCTGAAAATTGCACCCGGTGTCTCCGTGCCACACCACACACACGGTGGTAATGAGTTAACCCTGATCCTGAGTGGGTCTTATACGGATGAAATTGGTCGCTTCAGTGTTGGCGATGTGGCTGACCTGGATGGCGAAGTGCATCATCAACCGTTGGTAGATACAGACCAGGATTGTATTTGTCTGATTGCTACAGATGCGCCTTTGAAGTTTACCGGGCTGATGGGTCGTTTGGTGCAACCCTTTATTGGTATGTAAGCGTGTCGATGAAACTGGTTTGGTTACGTAACGATCTGCGCCGGCTGGATAATCCGGCGCTTTTTTATGCCTGTGACACACAAGCGGGTGTGACGGCTGTGGTAACGCTAACGCCGCAACAGTGGCAGTTACACAGTGAGGCACCTGCAAGGCTGGCACTTTGGCGGGACCAGCTTATAGCTTTAAAAGCTGACCTTGCTGAGCTGAACATTGGTTTGCGGGTATTACAACTCAACCGCTTTGACCAAGTACCCGTCGCGTTGCAACAGCTGGCCACTGAATTGAAGGCGGATACTGTCTATTTTAACTACGAATACCCGCTCAATGAACGTCAGCGTGATCGGCAAGTGTGTGCTGAACTGGAAGCGGCTGGTGTACGCTGCCTGGGTTATCATGGCGAACTGATTATTCCCCCTGGACAGGTCGTGACCGGGCAGGGCGGGATGTTCAAAGTCTTCACGCCTTTCAGTCGCGCCTGGCGGCAGCAATACCTGCAACAGCTGCCTGAGCCTTTGGGCATGCCTGCGTGTCAGCCAGAATTGACTCCTTCGGATCGCCTTCCGGATGACTTAGGCTTTAAAGCCCTTGCTGCAGCATTGATGCCCTATGACTCTCAGCGTTGGCCAGTCGGTGAAGCGGCGGTGCATGCCCGCCTGAATGCGTTTATCCACAACGCGGTAAGTGACTATGCCGGTCAGAGAGATTTTCCCGCTGTGGATGGCACATCACGTTTGTCCCCCTATTTATCCATTGGTGCGCTGTCTCCCTTACAATGCCTGCAGTGCCTTAAGGTTGAGTCTGGTAGTGATGCCTGGCTGGATAGCATCTGGATGAACGAGTTGATTTGGCGGGAGTTTTACCGACATTTGTTGGTCGCCTGGCCAAACATGAGTCGCTTGGAACCCTTCAGGCCCGAAGTGGAGCAACGTATTAGTTGGCAGCACCACCCCGTCTTATTTGACGCCTGGTGTCGTGGTGAAACCGGTTATCCCATTGTCGATGCGGCGATGAAACAGCTACTCACCACCGGCTGGATGCACAATCGTTTGCGTATGGTGGTGGCCTCATTCCTGACCAAATTGTTACGTGTCGACTGGCGTTTGGGTGCTGATTTTTTTATGGCACACCTGATCGATGCTGACTTCGCCTCTAATCTGGGTGGTTGGCAATGGGCGGCATCGGTAGGTGCTGATGCCGCTCCCTATTTTCGTATATTCAATCCCCAGCTTCAGAGTGAAAAATTTGATCCAGATGGAGATTTCTTGCTGCACTGGTTACCTGAATTAACCGATGTACCACGCCGACAACGTCATCTCCCCGGAGCTGGTCAGGCGATGGGGCGTCCGGCACCGATCATTGATTATAAATCGGCCCGGCAGTCCGCATTGGATGACTATCAACAGCGCTCCTAGGTATACTCTGATATTTTTGCATTGAAATACAGGGTATCGGCTATATGAGGCATCCGGATCAGACTCGCCACACTATTGCACGCTTGTTCCAGGTGGCGTTCTGGCTGTTGCTGCTGCTTGCCTTCGCCCTTTATTTTAGTGGCTATCTTGAACGGCGTGATCATCCTAATCAGCATCTGGCACTGGTACAAGCAGACGGGCCCGCAGAAGTTGTGTTGCAGCGTAATCGCAGTGGCCATTACATCGCACCGGGCCTGATCAATGGTCATCCGGTGGTATTTCTGCTCGACACGGGTGCGACTACGATCAGTGTGCCAGAAACTGTTGCGCGTCAGGTGCAATTGCAGCCTGGCCGGTCTAACCGCGTTACCACCGCCAGTGGTGTGATTGATGTTTACCAAACAGAGCTGAAAACAGTACAGTTAGGCAATATCCGTCTGGAAAATGTTCAGGCGCATATCAATCCGCACATGCCGTCTGACCTGGTACTGTTAGGGATGAGCTTTATGAAAAATCTTGAAATGACCCAGCGCGATGGCACCTTGACCTTGCGTATACCCTGAGGAAATTCTATTCCATGACACAACAGGCAATGACTCCCGAAATGCTGATTCAAGCCTTGCAGCAGGCTTCTGTAAACTTTACTCAGGTTATTGAGTGCTTAGATCGCTGCTATGATTTTACGCCGACAGCTTTTCGTAACGGTGAGCTGTTAAACCCGGCAGGCAGTAACAACGGCTCTTGTAAAATACTGGCATTTGCTCAGCTCCAGGGCTTGAGTGAAGCCGTCACCCTGAATGCTTTCGGTGACTATTACACTAAGGATGTGTTGCAGCATCCGGATGCTGATGATCATCAGAATATTCGCAATTTTATGCGTCATGGCTGGTCGGGTATAGCCTTTGAAGGTCAGGCACTAACACCCTGGCAGGGTTGAATAACATGGGTAAAAGCATGCAATGGTCACGTTTGTTAACCACCAAACGTTATGGTCATGAGTTACTGACAACGGAAGAGACAGGTCGAAGTCACTTTCATAAGGATACAGATCGCATTGTCTTTTCCAGTGCATTTCGACGTCTGGGACGCAAGACTCAGGTGCATCCGCTGGCATTGAATGATCATATCCATACCCGTCTGACCCACTCGATCGAAGTCGGCAGTCTGGGACGCAGCCTGGGGATCCGGGTAGGCGAGCTGCTTGCCGATCAACTGCCTTCCTGGGTGACACCGCATGATCTGGGTACCATTGTCCAGTCAGCCTGTCTGGCCCATGATATCGGCAATCCGCCGTTTGGTCATGCGGGAGAATATGCCATACGTGATTGGTTCAGGCGGCATGCCAAAGACCCGCGTTTTGAGCAGTTGAGCGAGCTGGAACTGGCTGACCTGCAAACCTTTGAAGGTAATGCCCAGGGATTTCGCGTGGTCACCCGTATTGAGAACAACCTGTTTGATGGTGGCTTGCGCTTGACCTATCCCACCCTGGGCACGCTGTTGAAGTATCCCTGGACGGTGGAGCGGGGTGGTAAACAGGGTAAGTTCAGTGTGTTCCAGACTGAAGTGGATATCCTCAATGCCTTGGGTCATGAGTTGGGTCTTATTTCACTGGGTGAGAATCATTGGTCGCGTCACCCCTTGGCCTGGTTGATGGAAGCGGCGGATGATATCTGCTATGCCATCCTCGATCTTGAAGATGCCATTGAATTGCAGATCCTCACCTTTGATGAGGTCAAGCCGATCTTGCTGCAACTTTGCGGCGATCTGAGTTTTGATGATGCTATTTTCAACTCTCAGGCCTCCGCACGGCGCAAGATCTCAGCTCTTCGTGGTAAGGCCATGGAGAACATGGTTAACGCTGCGGTGCAGACCTATTGTCAACATTATGAAGTCATTATGGATGGCTCCTTTCAGGGTGAACTGCTAAGTGATGGTGATCCCATGGTAGCTGAAGGATTAAGCACGGCAAAAAGCATCGCCCGGACCCGTGTGTTTCCTAATAATCGTAAAGCTGAACAGGAAGTGGGTGCCTACACCACTCTGGGGGTCTTATTGGATGCCTTTTGCGATGCCGTGTATGAGTCCCATCAGCAACAGGGTGAAGACTTGGGGTATCGGACTGAAAAAATTATTACGCTGTTGGGTATTCATGCCCCTCCGGCAAGTTGGCCGCTGTATGATAGTTATATGCGAGCTGTGGATTTTATTGGCGGGATGACAGACACTTACGCCAATTATTTGGCTCGCCAGATAGGCGGCGGAGTAGGTTAAGCTATACCGACTGATAGGAGGTAATGAATGGCATCATTAAAAGATCAACTCAGTGGACTGGTCTATTCCACTGAAAGCGGAAAACACTGTCCTGAGTGCGCTCAGCCATTAGCCGAGTGTATATGTGATGAGTTAACCGAGCAGTCACGCCTGGCAACACTGGATGGCATCGTACGTATCCGCCGTGAAGTGGCTGGGCGCAAGGGCAAAGGGGTGACGACCGTCAGCGGTATCCCATTGGCCGATGCTGAACTGAAACAACTGGCCAAGAAGATCAAGCAACGTTGTGGCACCGGGGGATCGGTGAAAGACGGTATTGTTGAGATACAGGGTGATCAGCGTGAGTTGATTAAGAGTTTGCTTGAAGCGGACGGATTTAAGGTCAAACTGGCCGGTGGCTGATCAGCGAAAGCTTTTCCTTGACGAAGTGAGCCAAGTCTTCTTTATCCAGCGGTCGAGCAAAATAGTAGCCTTGAAACCTGTCGCAACCAAAACGGGTAAGCATCTCCAGCTGTTCTTGGGTTTCAATGCCCTCGGCAATTACATCCATTTCTAGATTTTTACCGATAGTGACGATGCTTTGAGCCATTTGTTGAGCACTTTTGTCTGTTAGAGCTGCATCAATAAAGCTTTTATCTATTTTAAGTTCATCAATTGGCAGCATGCGTAGCATGCTCAAAGAAGAATAGCCTGTGCCAAAATCATCCATAGACAGCTGTACACCGTAGCTTTTAAGAGTATGCAAAAGCGGCAAAACGCTTGGAATATCTTCAATAAGCAAACTTTCGGTAATCTCTAGCGTCAGCCAACGACCTTCGATGTTTTCTTGCTGCATTTTTCCAATAAAGTAGCTGGCAAAATCAGGTTCGAGCAGTTGTCGCGCAGAAAGATTAATGGAGGTAGAAAAACTACGGCCAAGGGTATGGCGTATCTGCTTAATGTCTGCAAAAGTGGTTTCAATGATGTATCGACCCAGAATGGGCATTTGTCCCGAAGCTTCCGCTACAGGAATAAAGGCATCAGGCGGGACGCTGCCAAGGATTGAACTGTCCCAGCGAACCAATGCCTCCACACCATAAAAGCTGCCATCGGCGCTAATTTGAGGTTGGTAAACCATGAATAGTTCATGATTTTCCAGACCACCGCGAAGCGCCTGCTCAATGTTGACGTTCCGGAGATAGGTCTCTTGCATTGTGTCTTTAAAAATATGCACACTATTTTTAAGACGCTTGGACTCGTACATGGCGATATCGGCTGCACGCAGCAAATCATCGATACTATCACCGTGCAGGGGATATTTGGCAACACCAACACTCGCACTGACATGTAAACGCATTGAGTTGATCTGATAAGGTTTTGACGCTGTCTCAATGAGCTGCTTTGCCAAGTCCATCAGTGCGTTGTCTTCATCGACTTGTGTTAGCAAGATGAACTCATCACCTCCGTGCCGCAATAAAGCGGCCTCTTTGGGTGAAGCGGCCTGTAACCGCTGGGCAAGCTCTTGTAAAAGCAGATCACCGTGGTGATGACCAAAACTGTCATTCACGTTTTTGAAATTGTCCAGATCGACATAAAGTAGACCAAACGGGCGTGCTTCTGGGTAAATCCAGTGATGCACATTGTTTTTGAGGTAACTTCGGTTTAAAAGCCCCGTGAGTTGATCGTGGGTAGCCTGGTGCAGCAAATCGGCATTGCGCTTGGCCTCAGCGGTGGCGATGATGCGAAAGAGCACATATAGCATTCCTTCCACAGACATAAAAATCAAAAAATAGGCACCGAGTACCTTGGCAAACTCCTTCCAAAGCACCTCCATTTTAGTCATGAGCATGAACCAGAGGTTATAGTCGGTGTTATATTGGATGGAAACTAATTGAGAGGTGTCTTCCGAGCTATCCACATACGAGATGGGTTGATAGTCGTGCCAAAAGCCATCTAACTCGTTGCTATGGGCTTTCGCTATCGCTTGTTTCATCGCCTCTTGTTTGCTGTTTGCAAGCAGCTCCTGGTAGGGACGGTAATCGAGTTCTTTGCCGTTACTGGCGTATTGTACGTGCATGTCTTCACGCACAATCAATGAAATATAACGGTTTTCATGGTCAATAGTTTTGACTATGTGTCCAAAAGAATCTTCCAGGCGTAAAGCTGCCGTGATAACACGATAGACGCTGCCATCAGGATTACGTATGGCTTTGCGGATAGGAACAATCCAGTCTTGGAAGGGTTCAAAGAAATAGGTTCGTCCAAAAACCATCGTTTCTGAATCCATCACTTGCATAAATGAAGCACGAGATTGAGGTTGTTCCAGGAGATTAGGGAAATTTGAAACATCCAGGTTGTTGGTGGCAAAAAGCATATTTCCTTGGGGCTCAACCAGAGCTATAGAGATAATAGCAGGGCTTTCTTCAAGGGCTGCATTAAGCATATTCATGGCGTTTTGATTGTCTTGATAGGAGGTATCCTCTAAAAATCGATGTCCGAGGATATCCAGCATGATCTCATTGGTTCTATAAAGGGCTTGAGTGGAGCCAGCAATCAGTTTGAGGGTGTTTTCTTGGGAGTTTTTGGCGTCGGCGAAAAGCTGTTGCCACTGGGCGTAAGAGACAAAAGCAAAGTAAAGGGTAAAGAGCAGGGTCAAAATGTAGAAAATTGACCATAAGTTTTTTTTCAGAAGTGCCATAACACTGCCCTTTTATAAAATTTATCCTGAACCCAGACCTGCCAAAGTAGTCATTGGTGTTCTGTCCCCAATCATTATTCCTAATCAACTCATTCATTGTTGTAAGAAATCAGCCATTCGTCCAGGTTTCATCAGTTATTCTGCATATAGTAACTGATTACGTAGCATTTATCCGATTGGATGCTGATACGTTAACTCCATCTGGCAGCGGAAGGCTTTACGTGTCAAATTTGCCGGTAATGGGATTGAGATAGGTGTTTAGGTGTAATACCCTCAGGCGTCATCATGTAAGCCGATGAACCGGTCATGTGATCTAAATCCTGATCATGTGTAAAGATGAGTAGAGTAAAGCATCTATTACGTTGTATTTCCATCAGTAGGTGAATGATGTGGCTACGTAAGGCGGGATCCAGTGCTGACGTAGGTTCATCGGCAATGAGAATATCAGGTTCAGTCAACATCGCTCTGGCCAGAAGTAAACGTTGTAGTTCACCACCACTCAGTCCCGTTGGTTTACGTTGCAAAAAAGCATCGTTATTAGGTAGGTGCAGTTGACATAACCATTGGCGAACTTTCGTCATGTCGACAGGTGTGGATGAAAGGCGTAAAGGCTCCGTTAGTATTTCCAATAGTGTAAAGTGTGAAGCACAAGCTGTTTTAGGGTGTTGGGATAGCAGTACACATCGGCCAGTAATATTAATGTTAGTAGCTGAAGTGTGTGGATCCCAACCGGCTAGCATACGAGCCAGGGTAGTTTTTCCAGCTCCGCTAGCCCCATAAACAAGTGTCAGGCTTCCCTGTGTTAACTGCATGTTAAAGTTTCTGAAAATGATACGACCTTGATGGTTCAAAAATAGGTTTTGCACTGAAAGAACGCTAGGTTTGTTATGATTTTTTGTTGCCTTTGGCTTAGTTGGTGGTGATATGCTTTGCATAGTTAATACGCTAGCTAGATTGTTGGTGCTGATTTGACCTTGCCTCATTTCGATGATGCGGTCACCCAATTGGTGGGCAAGATTTAGATCATGGGTCACTAGTACCATAGCTCTTTTGGTTTTTTCTTTTCTGAGTTGCTGCGTGATATGCTCACGCATGCTCTTGTCTAATGCCGCCGTAGGTTCATCGAGTAGCAGCAATTCTGGTTTACTGAGTGTGGCCAGTACCAGCAGTACACGCTGTATTTCGCCACCACTAAGATGACGAGGATAGCGCATCAATAGATTTTCGGGTAAACAAGCCTGCTGCATTAACACCTGCATAGGTAACTGACGCTGGTGTGGATTATGTTTCTGTTGTAAAGCCAAACCCTCATCAAAATGTTGCTTAATAGTCATATGAGGATTGAGATTGTCAGCTAATCCTTGAGGCAAAAGTCCAATCCGCGTATCAGTTACTCCTGTAAATACTTGACCGAAACGCCTGAACTGACCACTCCATTGACCGGGACAAAAACCTGCCATCAGTTCTAATAAAGTCGTTTTACCCGCACCCGATGGCCCTACTATGACCAAGGTTTCATTGGGAAAAACACTAAGATCTATCTGTCGTAAAAGCGGTTTTTCATCAATCTCTAGTAAAAGATCTTGCATCTGTATCAAAGCCGTTTGTGTGGTATTAGCCATATTCATTAAAAAACCGGGTCCTGTGTCGAGTTGCTGCTATTCAGCAGTAGAATCAGCCCAGTCATGGCCAGTAAGGGGCCTGGCAGTAACCACCAGAATGCAGGGTTGTGAATTTGCTCTTGGGCGTCAAGTAGCAGTCCTCCCCAACTGGGTAGGCGAGGGTCAGTCAGGCCAAGAAAAGCCAGCGCTGCACTAAGCATCACAGCACGCCTGGCATTTTGGAGAAATAGAACCACCATCAAGGGTGACAAAGGAGGCCAAATATGGCGGCGCAGAAGGTACATAGCCCCTGCACTGAAACTTTGCGCGTAAAGCACAGCATCACTGAGCAATTGTCTCTTTATTGCGGCCCTTAGGACACGGAAGTCGTCTTGCCAGCTTAATAAACTGATTAACACAATGACTGTACTAAGACTCGGCTCAAGCAAAGCAGCCAGGATCATCAGTGGGAGTACATTCGGTATTAACAGTAATATATCTGTTATTTTTAACAGTATACGATCAATGAGAGAGCCTCCAAACCTACTTAATGTAGCTAACAACAAGCCAATCAGTAAGGGCAAAAGTCCACAGGCCAATGCGATCAGTAACGTGTTAGGCAAGGCTTCTAATAGGCGCAGCCAGACATCTTGCCCAAGACTGTCGGTGCCTAGCCAATGCACTATTGAGGGTGGAGTAAGCACCTGGTTACTCATCTGGATCTGAGGCCAGTCACTAAAGTGAAGAGTCACAGCAATTAAGCATAGTAAGAGGAGTAGGTTCCGTGCTTGCATGTTAGCCTCGTGCCGTGAGTCCAGCAGTGATTACATCCAGAAGAGTATTGCCGGTCAGTACCATCAGTCCGGTTACCAGCAAAGCACCTTGTAACAGTAGATAATCTCTATTATGGATTGCATCTAGCATCAGTGAACCAACACCTGGATAAGAAAATACTACTTCAACAAATACGGTTACACCGACCATTCCGGGTAAGCTGCTGCTGAGACGTGAGAGTAGTTCAGGCATGGCGTTAGGCAGATACCAGTGTCGTAACAGCTGCCATCCAGAGATCCCTCGCTGTCGTGCATAGCGGATAAAAGCACGTTGTCCAATTTGTTGTGCCAGCCCATAAGCCAGGTAGAAGTAGCGCACACAACTATGCATGCACAGGGCCGTTAGAGGTAAAATGCCATGCCAGATAAGATCTGCAAGCTCATTTTTCCCCGATAGGCGAGCACTGAGGCCCGCTCCACCACCCGTTGGAAACCAACCCAGGGTAAAGGCAAACAGGTTCAACAGTAATAAAGCAACGACAAAACTGGGCAAACTGCTGAGCAGTGTCATTAAGGTGAAAGCCAATTGAGATGGCTTACGTTGCGGATGCATTCCGGTTAAAAGACCGATAAATGCACCCAATAAAAGTGAAATCGGCAAGGACAGCAGCACCAATGTCAGTGTCCAGGGTAGGGCATCAGACAGGACTTCACTGACGGGCGCTCTGTGTAACATAGAGTATCCTAAATTACCCTGTAATACTCCGGTTAACCAGTCACCGAATTGATGCAGTACTGGCCTGTCAAGTCCCAGGCGTTCGGTGGTATTGGCGTAGTCTTCGCTACTGATCGCTCTGCCGATATCGCTGGTCAGTAATGCATCGACCTGGTTCCCAGGTAAATACTGCAGCAACATAAAACTGAACAGCAGTAGCAAAGCGGCTGCCAGCATGTTGTCAAAAATTTGCTGCAGCAGCCAGGATAATATGCTGGCAGGTGAACGTTGAACCTTGATCATGGTTGGGGCAGAAACAACGAGAACTTGTTAAACGCCAGTGGAATGCCCATCGCAATACCCTCTGGGGTATAAGCCGCCCCAGTTGTAACACGTTCAGCGGTAAAGTTAGTGGGGTTGACCAGTGGTAGTGAAGGCAGGTCGGCGTTATAGAGTTGTTCAGCTTTTAAGAATAAGTCTTCTCGGTCAATCCTGCTCTGGCTGGCTTGCATCTGTTCGAGCAGATCAATGAGTTCGTGATTGGCGGTATAGTTATCTCCACGGCTATGTCGTCCAGTCAAGAGGGTTCTGAAACGGTCAGGATCGCCCTGATGGCTTTGGCTCAATAGTGCCAAATCGAAGTCAAGATCCTGCACGGCTTTGGTTAAGGGTACGTCCTGCAACAGTCTGATTGTCAGCTCCAGGCCGAGTGCATTGAATTGCTGTGCCAGCACCTTTACAAGCTGTGCTGCATTGGCAGATGCCACCAGCTTGAGTTGTACCGGTTGTTGTTGCTCATCTAACCAGCGTCCCTGGGTGTCTTGCTGCCAACCGGCCTGTTGCAGTGTGCTTCTGGCAGAATTCAGATCAAATAGATAAGGATTAAGTCCTGCCATACGGCCTTGTTGGCGGTAAGCGGGCCGTGCTGTTTGTGCTTTACCGTGAAACGCCAGATCGATTAACTGCTGGCGGTTAATCGCTTGCGCCAAACCCTGTCGCAGTCTAACCGATTGGAAACTCTGTTGATGGTTGAACAGTAACCGGTAGGGGTGGTTGGAGGCTGTTTCCAGTAGATTGGCACCTGCGGATTGAAACAGGTCAATAAACTCGTAGGTAATGCTCATCAGGTCGACTTCCCCCTGCTGCATTGCGACAGCGGCTGCTTGCGGCGATAGACGTGTGATCACGACTTCGGCATAGCGCGGTAGACCCAGATGCCAGTGCTCATTGCGGCGTAATTGGTAAAAGCCCTGTGCACGCTGATATTGGTCCAATATATAAGGGCCAGATCCGATCAGGGCCGCAGGCTGAGCGAAATGATCTGGATTATCAACTTCAGCATAAATATGTTGTGGCATGATCGGCAATGTACTTGCTACCCGCTCGATAAACAGTGGGTCCGGACTATCCAGGCATATTTCTACCTGGTCAGGTGTGGTGTTGATTGACGACACCTGATGGGTATCCACAAATCGATAGGGATGTTGCTGAATGTAGCTGAAGGTGAAAGCGACATCTTCTGCATCTAACTGGTTTCCATCATGCCATTTAGCTTGAGCATTTAGCGTGAAGGTGTAGCAACGTTGCTCATCATCACTGGACCAATCTGTTGCAAGTAAAGGCTGGATTTTTCCCTGATCGTCTTTCCAAAGTAACGAGTCAAACACAAAGCTGGTGTACACATACCCAGGACCTCGCGCCTGATGCAAGTAGGGTGCTAGCAATCCCCAATCCCCTTGTGCATCAGCGATAACCAATCGCTCTTGGCTTTCTGTAGCCCAGGTCATCGTTGCAACCAACCCTATACAAACGACCATTGCTTTGCTTGCCTGGCGTAGTGGCAATTTACACATCATGGATGGCTCCCACATAAATCATGCACTCCCAGGGAATATCAAGTTGTTTGGAGGTATTGACCAGCGCATCCAGCTGCAAGTGGATGCGTTGCTGATTGGCACTGAAGCCCGCGTGGAAAATAAGTACCACAGATGTGTCACTCGGATAGAGTGACAGCAGTCGTTGGCTGAGTTGTGGAATTTCCAGCTGCATGGTGAATAAAACCAGAATATCGGGCAATGTGCCTTTGTAATCCGCCAGTCCGTGCACCGTTGTCATCAATAATCGCTGTTGGGTGTCATGCAGCAACGACTGTCCCAGTAAGGCATTTGCGGCATTGAAACTGGAAATGCCGGGAATAACTGTTGGTTTTAAATCACGAAATTCAGTTAAGTAACCCGACTGCGGCCCAAATAAGGTCGGGTCACCAAACTCAACGACAACGACGGACAAACCCTTGTCAATGGCTTCACGAATGCGGTGGCGAATCTGGTCCTCTTGGTATTGTGTCTTGAGTTGATTGTCCCCTCGTCGTCCCAGGGAGCTGAATAAACCGTGCCCGGCATCAAGAATTGGAACTCCTCTGGGAAGGTACTTCTGAAGCTGACGCTCGACAAAGGGCATCGCCAAAATCAGGTCAGCGTTCTGTATGGCTTTCAATCCTTTTAAGGTAATGTTGTCCGCATCGCCAATACCGGCACTTACCAAGACTAACTTTCCGTGTGTGGATTCAGGTGATGGGGACATAAAATACTCCGGTATCAACAGATTAAAAGGTGTAAGTCAGGCTCAGACGAATATCACGTCCAGGTTCATCAACAATCCCGGTTACTGCGCTATACAAGCTGGTATGGTTGGCATAGCGTTTGTTGAACAGATTATCGATGGCTAAGCCAAATTCCAGATCTGGATTCGGTTTCCACTGAGTTCTGAGGCTATGGATATGATAACCGTCACGTTCAGGTTCGCCTGCTGGAACATCTTCAAGATCAGCAACCAGTTCGAGGGTATAACCAACTAGCCATTGTTCTGACAGTTGCCAACGATTGTCCCAAACGAGTGAGTCGCCGGTGGGGGCTGTCATGCGTCTTATTCCACCAGACGGGAATTGGTTATAGTTCACATCAATAATATTGAGTGCGAAGTTTGTGCTATAAAAGCCTGCAGTCCATTCGGCATTAAATTGCCAGCCTTCTATATCAAGCCTATCACTATTGAATATGCCCGCGGTGCCTAATGGCGCACTTCCTTGACCAATTGTCTGGATGTTGTTATCCAGGCGGGTATCAAATGCTTTTAGGTGGAGCGTTAGTGGCCAGTTTTCTGAAACATAACGAATGCCTATTTCGTGTTGTTTTGATGTTTCTGCTTTGAGTTGGTTGTTTGCTGCCGTGGTGGTTTGATTCAGACGCCCCAAAAAGCCGACAGGAATAATGCCACTGCCTCTGGCTGCCTCACTGTAACCAGCGAAAAGATTGAATTCATTGGTCAGGGCATAGTCAAATCGGAGTGCTGGTGACACCTTACTGCCTTTTAACTGAATAGGGCCGTAGTCACTGTCGTAATGATCCAGGCGTAGTCCCACTGTGGTGGTCAGTGGACCAAAATCAGTGATGCTTTCCATGTATATACCCAGATTCTCACTTTTGTATTCCACGGCTTGCCCTGTCAGATCCGGCCAGACAAGGGTATTACCCATGTTTAGTGCGTTGGTGTAGGCTGTTTCTTCAAACCAGTCCATACCAAGGGTAAGCGCTGTGTCTAGGCTGGTGAAATTAAAGTGGCTGGTATTGTTGATACTCAGGCCAATTTCTTCAGTTCTAATATCTTCAATAGCTGAACCGGGATAGCGTAGCGTATTTTCTGTGCGATATAGGTTGGCTCTGAAGTCTGCTGCATTATTGGCAGGGTTCCAATGGTATTCCAAAGTCATTCTATCCTGTTCAGTTTCCTGTCTGACTCGGCTTGAAGGACCCGTTTGTAATTCGGGTAGGTATCCCATGTCACTACCATGGCTACCACGGGCATAAAGCCCTTCATTGTGGTTTCGGCTGACCGCGGCTCTGACGCTGTGGTTGCCTGCATCAAGTAAACTTAGCTTAAATAGATAATCACGATCCTGTCCCGCAGATCCAATGACGCTTCGACCCGAACCTGTTTCATAATCACCACGATTGTCGGCCGAGATGTGAGCAAGGAGACCCAGTTGATCAGATGCCATGCCATAAAGGCTGATGTTGCCATGTTTGCCATTATCAACTGAGCTGTATCCAGTTTTGATACGAGCACCGATGCCATCAGCCTTACCGCTTCGCTGTAACAGATCTTGAGCATCTACACTTGTCATATGAATACTCCCGCCAAGTGCACCAGGACCAGAAGTCACTCCGGAAGTTGAATGGATATCGACTTGTTTGAGTAAATCAGGATTTAATCCGCCGAAACCTCCGCGATGTTGGTGTAGATTGCGGCCATTGCGGGCACCGTCAATCGTTATATTGAGATTGCTTCCCTCTACTCCGTTAAGGTATACGCGCTGAGCATTGCGGCTTCCTCCGCCAAGAGTAATTTCAGGTTTCAGGCGAAACACGTTTTTCATGTCAAAAATGACACGCTCTTGTAATAGCTCATTATTGATAGGTGTTTCGTCAGTGCTATCTGCTTTAATTAGTATGCTTTCGAGCACAATGGCAGATGAAGTAGATTGAGTTGATGCGGCATGGACTGAAGAACTAGCGGCTAGAACAGCTAGGTATAACACGCTTTTTTTGCAACTAGAAATTATGCGCATAAGGAATTAATACCGTATATATTTGATAATGATTATCGATAGCATTATATTAGCGCTTTATGAAGTGCTCAAAAAGAGCGAAGCGTTAAACTATTTGTGCAGGAATGTTGAAACGACATGAGTGAACTGGGTGCTATGAAATGCCTAGTGGCATTAAAACAACACGGTAGCCTCTCTAGTGCTGCTGATTATTTGCAGATGCCCAAATCAACTTTAAGTCGGCGTATAGCCGTTTTGGAGCAACAGTTAGGTCATCGGTTGACTCGTCAGAATGGCCGGAAGTTGTTGTTGACAAGTGCGGGGCTAAAGTTTGTCGACTATGCTGAGGGTATTATTGAATTAATGGTGAAAGGCCAAAAAGCGTTACATGAAGAGTATGACTCACTGGAGGGTGTGCTTCATATTGGTCTCTGCCAAGAGTTGTCAAGAGGCTGGTCAACTGAAGTGCTGAACCGTTTTCGGCAAGCCAACCCGGGAGTCTCGCTGCATATACACCAACTCGATCATGTCGATGCCCATGAAGCTTCATTTATTGATCTATGGATTAGCTGCTGCGATAGAGAAATTAGTGATAGTACAAATTCGGTTCTGCTAGCTCGTTGGGAGCAGGGGCTTTATCGATCAGCCACTACTAACATAGAAAATCAGTTTGATATACCTGAAACAGCTTCTTGGGTTCGAAGCCCTAATGAAACAGGTGAGGTAAAACTCTACAATAGTGAAGGCCATTGTCATTTTACTTATATGCCAACAAGTGTGGTGAGGATTAGCTCTATGCATATGAGAGCTGATGCCATCTCTCAGGGTTTTGGGGTGGGCTTGTTGCCCAGTTGGGTTGCTGAGTGCAAGCGTTATGGACTCAAAAATCTAAGACGAGTAATGCCTCTTCTAAGGGGAAAAGAGGTTTATCTACGTATGTACCAGAGGGCTGAGTGCACCAATCCAACGGTGTTGTCGCTAAAAAAATGGATTCAGCAGCAGGTGCCGCCAAAATGGACCAGCCAATAAAGGTAAACGGCTAAACAGCAGGTCCAAGAAAGGGTTTGTTAATTTTTCAGGCATCAGCGGTTAGCTTGCAATATTGCATGGTTTAAAGAGAGTAAGAAACCGCCAGTGATCCATAGCTGTGTGTGCTTTTCTGCGACTCGAACTGCTTGCTACGCCAGATATTGGCATAGGATAGTTTCCAACGATCGAAAGTCGCTGCAATACCAATAGATACATTACCCACTAAGGAGCGCCTATCTACAGAATGACTACTGCGAAAGGTATTTCCGTCCAGAAAAATATCCCTTAGCACCCAGCGACCATCCAATGAAATAAAGCCATGCACTCCCCAGTTATCGGTATGTTTGCCTTTGCTATGGGCGGGTACGCTATTATCCCCGCCTGGGCGCAGTGCTGAGGTGCCGAAATCGGCGGGCAAATTGCGGCCAATCCGGTATTGTGCCCCGGTATTCAGAAAGGTGGCCACATTACCCAAGCTACCGCCGCCATGCAGGATCAGGTCCTGCTGTATCGTGTTACTTAACCGACTCTGAAAAACGCGGTTTTTATGTTCGTAAACCAGTTGGATACCTGGTTCGTTGTGTAATTGATTATCCCAGCCATTGAAGCGATCAATACCACGAATATCATGAATCTGATCCTGGAACTCCTGCGCCAGAGATGCAGGACCCACCATACCCAGATTGACTTCAAATGAATTCAGGCGGTTCAGTGTACGAGTGTGATAACCCAGACCGGCGTACAGCCAGCCAGCATAGGATCGATCATCAGGGTCAATGCTGGTGCGTTCCCGGTCATCCGGGGTATACATCTTCTGGCCTAGAGAAAAGACTACCCGGCGGCTGACTTCTTCATTGGACCCCCGTGCGACCGGGTCCAGGGGCGTCAGTAAGCGGTTGGCCTGGCGCATCCACAGGGGAAGACTTTCATCATCGATAAAGCTGTCAATGTCTGGTGATACCCAGGAGGCGCGTACGCCATTGGTGTATTGTTGATCTGTGCGACTGAACAGATCATTCTCAAAAAAAAGATTCAGTATCCAGCGCTCACGGACTTCAGTAATAGCCTGCTGTTCATTAAAAACCTCTTGTGTTTCTTCTGCCTGAACGAAAGAACATACTAAGCTGAAAAACACTGCGTTAAGAGTAGCAAACGGTGATAAGTGGCGTGATATTGCCATGGTGAATACCTGAAAAAAGTCATGCTGAGGTCGAATCGGCCAACCTGCCATTTTACGCCTATGCAAGGACTTATACCAGAGGTGCCGCATGCGAAGGCCCTTCCCGTAATAGAGTTGAAAGTCGCTGTATACCGGTTTCAAAAATGCCTATTTCTGCTGGTGGGGTCACGCAAATTCTTACGGCTTGTGGCGCAGGGTGGCTGCCGACACAAAAGGGGTCTGATGCGATTAAGGTGACCCCACGGTGTGCCGCTTCGGCGACGAAATCCACTGCCCGCCAAGGTTCAGGCAATTTTAACCAGGCATGGAAACCATAGGCATGAGCTTCAGTTTCATAGTGTAACAAGGTTTGCTTGAGTAATACCTGACGACGACTGACTTCGGCCCACTGCCAATCGATCAGTGTATCGGCATTACCTGAACTGAGCCACCGGCAGGCAATGGCTCCCATCAAGCCGGGGACCGACCAGCATTGTGCACGCAGTGCGGCACTGAGGCGGGGAATCAAATTAGTGGGTGCGCGCAAAGCGCCGAAACGTAATCCGCCTTCAATGATTTTAGACACACTGAAAATATACAGTGAACGCTCCGGTGCCAGACGATAAAAAGGAGTGCCACGTTGTGATGGAATGACATACTGGACGCCATCTTCGAGCAAGAGCAGATCATGGCGCCTGGCAATGTCTACAATCGCTTCGCGGCGGGCCTGGCTCATATGTTCCCCGGTCGGATTGTTGTATTCAGGCATGACATAGAGCAAGCGAATTTTTTGTTGCTGACATAGCCGTTCTAAGGCGTCCGGACGAATGCCCTGATGATCGGTGGGAACCGGTATATGTTTAAGACCCAGCTGCCGGGCAATAGCGATCATGCCGGGATAGGTTAACGCGGCAGAGGCCACGGCTTCACCCGGCCGGATCAGTGCCTGCATGGCCAGATAATCCGCGTGCTGGCCCCCTTCGGTAATCAATAGCTCACTGGCCTCTACAGGTAGCTGGTGCCGTGTCATCCATTCAGCCAGTATTTCACGCTGGCCCAGATTGCCCTGTTCCGGCTGATATGCCAGTGCCTGGCGAGTGATGTCAGGTTGGTTGGCGATCTGCTGTAAGCTAAAGGCCAGTTGTTCTGCCCGAACCGGATTGGGAATTGGAATGCTGAGAGACAAATCGATACTGCCCGCACTGGCGCGGGATAGATGGTGAAAATCCGGCTCATCCGCTTGCGTACCCCGCACACGTGTGCCACTGCCCACGCGGGCTTCAGTGAGTCCACGGCGTTCCGCTTCCCGATAAGCCCGGGTTACTGTGCCCAGAGTGATGCCCAGTGCATCAGCGAGCAGACGCTGAGGTGGCAGCTTGTCACCGGGACTCATTCTACCGGCGGCAATATCGGCGGCTAACTGGTCGGCCAGTGTCAGGTAAAGGGTATCCTGGGTTTTGTCCAGTGTGGGTAGCCAGTGGCAGCGGGAGCGGGCTTTTTGTTGAATACTCACAGAGCCTCCAGGTGGATTGTACTGAATACAAAGGATTGTTTGCAGGACAAATAACTAATTGCTGCATTGATTAAACCACACTATGGTTAATTGTATGCATTTGCAACCCGAATATTAACCATTTTAGCTAAATTGTATCAATACAATGTGTTTTTGGAGGAGGTTATGGAACTACCTGGATATGAGTCATTGACATTAATAATTCCGGTTTTGCTGTTTTCATTCAGCATGTCGGTCACGCCTGGACCGAATAATGTCATGCTGACAGCATCCGGAGCCAATTACGGTTTTGTGCGCAGCATTCCGCATATGCTGGGCATTACCGTGGGTGTGATGTTGTTGATGACCTCGGTAGCTTTGGGTTTGGGTATTCTGTTTGAGCGTTGGCCGGAATTAATGACACTGCTAAAAGTGTTAGGTAGTGGTTATTTACTTTGGTTGGGGTGGAAGATTTTTCACTCACCTCCACCCGAAATTCGCACAGACATGATCGGTAGTCCGCTGACTTTTTTCCAGGCGGCGTTGTTTCAGTTTGTTAATCCTAAAGCCTGGATGATGGCGATTTCAGCACTTGCTTCTTTCACCCTCAGCGGCGATGCGTTTATTGCCTCTGTGGTACTGATTATTCTCGTCATGGCTGCGGTGAACCTGCCATCCATCGCACTCTGGGCCAGTTTTGGTGTGTTACTGGGCCGGTTATTGAAAACCCCGCATCACTGGCGTCTGTTCAATCGATTGATGGGTGGATTGACAGCGTCTTGTGTGGTGATGATATTGATGTGAAGGGGAGTGGAAATTGACCTGTATCTGAGTTATAAAGCCAGGATGCAGGTTACTTTATATACAGGAGTTTGCGCGATGCACAGGATGCGTACCGTTTTTGCCAATTACTTTGTACTGGCGTTTCTCGGAGCTTTACCCGCCTCAGGGCTTCAGGCGCAGATCCTCCACTACATAGATGAGAGTGGTCGACGTATTTATGTTGATAATATCAGCAAAGTCCCGCATGCCTATCGCGATCAGTTGGAAGTACGCGGTTCTCGATTAACGCAGGAGCGGCGTGACGAACTGGAGCTGGAACGACAAGAGCGCTTAAGTGCGCAGCAACAACAGCAATATCTGCGGCAGTTGGATCAAGCCATAGCCGCACTGCAAACGCCCCTGACAATGCGGGGTAACTCGGTGATGCTGCCTGTTAAAGTGACTTTACGGGGACGTACCGCCAATACCCTGATGGTTCTGGATACGGGGGCCTCTTCAACAGTATTTCATCGCGATAAATTGGCCCAGTTACCGCTTGACGCACGTCCCTCCGGGTATGCTCAGGTCGCAAGTGGTGATGTGATCGAAACTTTCTCGGCACGCTTTGACCGTATCGAAATCGGCCCCTATCAGATTGACAGCCCTCGTGCTGATATCATCGATTTTCAGGGGGGAGCCGGGGCACATGATGGCTTGTTGGGTATGGATTTTTTGCGTCAGGTTGAATACCGCATCGATTTTGAAGCATCACAGATCATCTGGGATCCGGCCCGCATTGCTGAACTCAAGCAGCAGCGGGCGGATCTGGAAGCCGCTATTGCAGCGCTCGCTGAGCCAGCTGAAGATCCAGAGTAGCTTTGAGTAGTCTGAACAGTTGAATTGCGGCGTCAATCTCTTCCTTGCGGTTGGTCAGACTTTCAATATTCAAACCTAATGGCAGTCCCAGTGGCAGACAGGCTTCCAGTATCTGCTCCAGACTGTTCTGACAGATACGGATGGATTCCGATAAGGGGTTTTCGGCATCCAGAATCCGCCAGCGGGTTGCTTCGGGTACAGAGATACCCAGCCACTGCATAAACCCCAGCGTTTTTTCACTGCCACAGGGGGTGAACGTGAGGATAATACGTTTGGGTGTTTCGCCTCGCTGGCGGCATTCACGCGCATAGCCTGTGAGTAGGTCGATAGTGGCTTGCGGGTTGTAAACAGCCTGTGAGATGAAAAACTCACAACCTTCTGCACTTTTTTGCAGCAAACGCAGGTGCTCATTCCCCTTGACCGCATGACGTTCAGCGATGGTAACTCCACCAAGATTAAAGGGAAGCTGGCTATCGCGCAGTGTCGCATAAGCATCCGGCAAGCTCAGACGTATCTGACCGTGTGATGACGGACTGCCAACCAGTACCAGGTGCTGCTGGCTGTATTTATCACTGGTTTCCTGCAACCAGGCTGCAAAGCTGGCGCGGTCACGCTGGGCTACACTTTTATAAGCAATCGTGTCACGGCCTGACAACTTAGCCAGTAACCAGGCGTAATCGCGAGGATCGCGGGTTTGCATATAAGGAAAAGGACGAGGCTGATCTGTACGGCTGCTCTCATCCTGTATGTCATAAACCACCACGCCATCGTAATCGATACTGTCCAGACGCCCGAGTAGTTTTTCAGCTATACCTGCCATCGCTTCATCATCGGTTCCAGCACGAGGTGGCGTGGTGCCAATAAAATAAACCCCTTGCTGCGGGTCGCGAAATTTGTCTGAAAGTGTACGGCTCATGAATTACCCGGAATGTCGTTGTCAGTTAAGTAGCAGTCGTGAATAGTTTAACAATGAATTCTATTCAATAAACACTATTTCATTGTGAAATATTTGTAGGTGTGGATGAGTGGTATTCATAGATGCTCTGATCAAGTGATCAAGGAGCGTGATCAAGGGGTCGGGTTTGTTGAAATCAGGGCTAATGGGATCGGATATGTCTGACTCGCCGTGAAATCATCCCTGATGGCTCCGGTGCGCCATCCCTGGCGCACAGGGTCAGCCATACCCGATCCCATCAGCCCTCACTAACTTGGGTGCCGACATGAAACCCGAAAGAGCAGGAGTTTGTGGGTTATGTGTACCCCGTGATCCTGCTATAAATCCCAATCCGTTTCCCAATCAATTTTCAGCAGCGTGGTGAAGTCATTTAATTTGGCACAGAGTTTCGGAGGGCTGGAAGTAACCTTAAATTTGGCACAGTGTTTCGGCGGGGTGGTGGTATCGCTTTGGAGTGACCGTCTGGCGTCAAGGCCGAAAAATGCTCCTGCATTTTCGGCATTCCCGCCGTCCATGGCGGTCAGGGCGGCAGTCGAGCGGCCAGAACGGCGAAAGCGTGTCACACCAAAGCGACACCCCCCCCAACAAGGCTCAATCTCAGCAAGGCACCACCCCTGCAAGGCACAAACCCAGCACACCCAATAGATACCACTATTAAGCAAAGCACAAACATGACAACCCACACCCACTGGCTTATGCTCTAACCTATAAACCGGAGGCACAGATGACAATACCGACACACCCAGAAAACCTGCTGAAACAGGTTCGCTCAGATCAGCCATTACCACCACTGGAACAGTGGAATCCGGAGTTTTGCGGAGATATTCCGATGCGCATTAGCCGCGATGGGCGCTGGTTTTATCAGGGAGGCGAGATCAAACGAGCCGCCATGGTGAAAATGTTTTCGCGTATTCTCTGGATGGAAGGAGGGCAGTATTTTCTCAAAACACCCGTGGAAAAAGTCGGTATTGACGTGGAGGATGTACCCTTTCAGGTGATAAGTGTTCAGCGCCTGGAGCAAGACCCGCCGGTGTTGGTATTTGAGACCGCCACTGGTGAACGCGTAGAAGCTGACGCTGAACATCCACTGCGAGTGGAAATCAACCCGGCCACAGGAGAGCCTTCACCCTATCTGATGATTCGATGGGGCATGGAAGGACGCATCCAGCGCAATGTTTACTATCAACTGGCCGAGTGGGTCGAAGTGGATAATACAGCTGGGGTGGAGTATTGGACCATTGACAGTCATGGGCAGTGCTTCGTGCTGGGTGAAAATTAAAGTTGTCGTGACGCACGCCGATAACCTTTACAGATAACTTGAGGGTAGAGTCATGACTAATATCTCTTCTTTACAGCCTGGATTTGTACGTTCTGGTGAATCACACCAGTCGCCGACGACGGCTACTAAATCAGGCTCCGGTCCTGAGCTGAGTCAATTGCAAAGCAAGATACTCAACAACTTGCTTCAGCATGTTCCAGGCATGAATCTGGATGGTCTGAAAAAACTGGATGCCAATAATTTTACTCCTGAAAAAGTATCTGACCGCATTAGTGGTTTTGTTGCTCAGGGTTTAGAAATGGCACGGTCGCGTGGTGCGTCAGAAGAAAAAATTCAGTCAATGTATGACAGTGCGATGAAAGGGGTTGAGAAAGGCTTTAAAGAAGCCAAGGAGATACTCGCCGGACTGGACGTGCTGCAGGGTAAAATTGCTGATGATGTAACGCGTACGGAAGAGCTTACCTTTGAAAAACTTCGCGCTTTATCACCCGAGCAGAACACCGCTATGGATATTGTCTCGATGTCGGCAGCCCAGCGCTTTGAGCGGGCCGAGAGTTTTGAGCTGAATATCACAACGCGTGAAGGTGATCAGGTTAACATTCGCTTTGATCGTAGCGATGCTTTTCAGTCAGGGATGGCGGCCACTGTTGATGGAGAAGGCAATAGTGCGATGGTATTCGATATGAGTCGTACGCAAAGTTCCGGCTTCTCATTTAGCATTGAGGGGGATCTCAATGTTGATGAAATTGATTCTATTCAGAATTTGATCCGTGATGTTAGCCAGGTGGCTGATGAGTTTTATCACGGTGATGTCCAGAAAGCTTTTGAACAGGTAGGCGGAGTGTCATTGGATGTCAGCCAGCTTAGTGCATTTGATCTCAGTATGACGCGTACCGAAGTGCGTAGTGTCGCTAGTCAGTATCAGCAAACCCAGCAGTTATCTGAGACTGGGGATCAGAGTCGTCCGGGACGCCGTCTGGGGCAACTGATGCAGCAATTGACTGAACAGATCAACAGCCCCATGTTGGATTTTGTGCAGCAGCAACAAGACTTTGCCAAGTCGCTGATGCAGTCTTTGGTGGAGCAGGATACTCGCTTCAAACAGGCTGATACTGAGCAGCAGGGCCGTTACCGCGACAATCTGGGCAGTCTGTTACAAACATTGAACAGCCAGGACCCTCGCGCTAACTGACCCTCTGGGTTTTACCTGTCAGGTGGTGAGCTTAATCTTTAACAACATCGATAAAGTAAGCATCACCACCTTCGACCTTCTCTCGCACCAGTCCATGCACGTCGGTTTCAAACCCAGGGAACAGGGCATTGAAGTCGCGAGCAAACTTCAGATAGCGAATGATCGTTGCGTTGAAGCGCTCACCTGGCACCAGTAAGGGAATGCCTGGTGGGTAGGGCGTAACCAGCATCGCCGTGACACGACCTTCGAGGTTATCAATCGACACCCGTTCCACGTCGCGGTGGGCCATACGTGCCCAGGCATCTGCTGGTGTCATGGCCGGTTCGATTTCAGAGAGGTACATCTCCGTAGTCACCCTGGCAACATCATATTCCTTATAGACGTTATGTATCTGGTTACACAGATCACGCAGGCCTCTGCGTTCATAGGCCGGATACTTTTTGGCAAACTCCGGCATGACCCGCCAGAGTGGACGGTTGCGGTCATAATCATCTTTGAATTGCTGTAACTCTGTAACCATGGAGTTCCAGCGCCCTTTGGTGATCCCTATAGTGAACATGATAAAGAAGGAATACAGACCGGTTTTTTCAATAATGATACCGTGCTCTGCAAGATAGCGGCTGACAATCGCTGCCGGAATTCCCTGTTCATCAAACTCACCGGCCAGATTAAGCCCCGGTGTGATGATGGTGGCCTTGATCGGATCAAGCATATTAAACCCGGAATCAATATCACCAAAACCGTGCCAGGTATCACCGGCATGAATAACCCAGTCTTCGCGATCACCAATACCTTCTTCAACAAGATAGTCTGGGCCCCAAACCTTGAACCACCAGTCACTGCCAAACTCTTCATCGACTTTACGCATGGCACGACGAAAATCCAGTGCTTCCAGAATGGACTCCTCAACCAGCGAGTGCCCACCGGGAGGCTCCATCATCGCTGCCGCTACGTCACAGGAGGCGATGATCGCATACTGCGGGCTGGTAGATGAGTGCATCAGGTAGGATTCATTAAAACGGTGTTTATCCAGCTTACGGGCACTGGCATCCTGCACCAGAATCTGAGAGGCCTGGGACAGACCCGCCAACAGCTTGTGAGTAGACTGGGTGGCAAATACCAGTGAGTTTTCTGAGCGTGGACGGTCCGGACCTATGGCGTGCATGTTTTTATAAAATTCGTGAAACGATGCATGCGGCAGCCAGGCTTCATCAAAATGCAACGTGTCGATAGTGTCACCGAGCATGGATTTGATGGTTTCGACGTTATAAAGCACTCCGTCATAAGTGCTCTGAGTGATAGTCAGAATGCGTGGCTTTTTGTTTACAGCGTCACGCGCAAACGGATTCTGCTCTATTTTGCGCTGGATGGTTTCCGGTTCAAATTCAGATTTAGGAATCGGGCCAATGATGCCGTAGTGATTACGGGTTGGCATCAGAAATACCGGTACGGCACCGGTCATGATGATGGAATGTAAAATCGATTTGTGACAGTTGCGATCAACAAGCACGATATCACCTGGAGCCACCGTTGAATGCCACACAACCTTGTTCGATGTGGAGGTACCATTGGTGACGAAAAACAGATGGTCGGCATTGAAAATACGCGCTGCATTGGCTTCGCTGGCAGATACCGGGCCTGTGTGATCAAGCAACTGACCGAGTTCCTCGACCGCATTGCAGACATCGGCACGTAACAGGTTTTCACCAAAGAACTGATGGAACATCTGTCCAACCGGGCTTTTTAGAAAGGCGACACCACCGGAATGCCCGGGGCAGTGCCAGGAGTAGGAACTGTCACTGGCGTATTCCATCAGTGCCTGGAAGAAGGGCGGTGCCAGATTCTCAAGGTACTTGCGTGCTTCGCGGATAATGTGGCGTGCGACAAACTCCGGTGTATCCTCAAACATGTGAATGAAGCCGTGCAGCTCGCGCAGTATATCGTTGGGAATATGTCGCGACGTGCGGGTCTCACCGTACAGAAATACCGGGATGTCGTCGTTACGCTTACGCACTTCAATAATAAAGTCCCGTATTGCATTCAAGGCGCAGCCGGACTGGTCTTCACCAGCTTCAGCGAAGTCTTCATCATCAATGGATAAAATAAAACAGGAAGCACGACTGGCCTGCTGTGCAAACGAGGTCAGATCACCATAGCTGGTAAAGCCGACCACTTCCATGCCCTCATTGCTGATGGCCTGAGCCAGATCGCGAATACCTGAGCCGGAAATGTTTTCGGAACGAAAATCTTCATCGATGATGATGACGGGAAAACGGAACTTCATGAGTGGCAGCCTGTGGTTCAGAGTTAGTGAGTATCGTCGCACCCGGGTGTGACAAACCTGTTGCGGGAGGCGCTAGGCTGGCTGATTCCTGCAAGTGGACTATTGTAAGAGATCAGTTGCCTTACAGCTAGTGTAAATACTAGTCGACGCCAAGAGAGCCCAGCAGTAAAATCGGTAGCAATTCAACTACCGAATGACCCAACATGAACATCGTATCCTTTGATGCGTTCCGTACCCTGCGCCTGCCTGGCGTGACGTTTATGAAACCCGAAAACATGTTTCGCCAGAAAGACGAAATACTGGCTGCCGACTGGGTGTTGTTTCCCGAGTACTGGCAAGTCAATGCGCTGGTGTTCGGGTTAAAGAAAAAAATATTTCCAAGTCTGTCAACTTATCTGCTTGGACATAATAAAATCGAGATGACCCGCGCTTTCCGGATGCTAATACCTCTGAATACACCTGACACAGAGATACAGGCCAATACCGAATCACGAGCCGCGGAGGTCTGGGACAAAATGGATCTACCCTTTGTTGCAAAAATCCCCAAAAGCAGTATGGGGGAGGGGGTGTTTCTGATTGAAAATCGGGCTGACTGGGCAGCTTACCTGGCGCGCACCGATATCATCTATGCTCAGGAGTTTCTGCCAATTGATCGCGATATGCGTATTATCGTTGTGGGTGGGCAGGTGGTTGCTGGTTATTGGCGCTTACAAGGTCAGGATGGCTTTCATAATAATGTTTCCCGGGGTGGCCAGGTTGATATCAGTCCGTTGCATCCGGCCGCAGTGAAGCTGGCGCTATATTTGGCTGAGGCCCTCAATCTGGATCATGCCGGATTTGATATAGCCATGGTCGGGGATCATCCCTATGTGCTTGAGTTTAATCGCTTGTTTGGCAATACGGGGTTGCCTGATCTGCATATACTCGTGGCTGATGCCATACTGACGTATATTCGCGAACAAACCGATCGGGATGATGACCCGCAAGACCCTCACAGACCGCAACCCCCTTTGCCGATTGCGGTCTGATTGGTAGGATTAGCGGTATTGCTGTAGCGCCGCGATACGCTCATCCAGTGGCGGGTGAGTGGACAGTAACTGCATCAGCCCCTGTTTCAGATGGCTGTTGATGCCGAAGGCCATTAACTGATCCGGCATCTGGTCAGGAATGCCCTGTTCCGCTTTGAGGCGTTGTAACGCACCGATCATAGCAGCCGGGCTGGCCAGACTGGCACCGGCTTCATCTGCCCGGAATTCGCGCTTGCGTGAGAACCAGGACACGATGACGGATGCCAGAATACCGAAAATAATTTCAAATACGAACACGGTGATGAAGTAGCCGATACCTCGGCCACCCTCTCCCCGGTTGACGAAACTATTCACAGCATGGGCCGCTATGCGAGCAAAGAACATCACAAAGGTATTCACTACGCCCTGAATCAGTGACAGGGTGACCATGTCACCATTGGCAACGTGGCCTATTTCATGTGCCAGTACAGCTCGAGTCTCTTCAGGCCGAAAGCGTTGCAGCAGACCTGCGCTGACGGCAACCAGTGCGTCATTTTTGTTCCATCCGGTGGCAAAGGCATTGGATTGCTGTGCTGGAAAAATTCCCACTTCCGGCATCTTGATGCCAGCTTTTTTGGATAACTCCGCCACGGTTTCCATCAGCCAGCGCTCTTCAGCCGTGCGTGGCTGCTCGATGATCTGTGTATTGGTGGCACGTTTCGCCATGAACTTGGACAGAAACAGCGACACAAACGAACCGGCAAAACCAAATACCGCACAGAAAATCAGCAGTGAGGTCATATTGAGCCCGGAGCCTTCCAGATAGTGCCCAACCCCCAGCAGGTTGAGTGTAATACTGGCGACCAGCAGTACGGCCAGGTTAGTGGCTAGAAAGAGTAGAATTCTCATTGCAGTCAGTTTCCATCAGGTTTAATAATCTGATGTTTAGATAGGGGTGGAAAGAGAAAGTTTCAAGGGCGGGCATGCATTAACCCCCGAGGGTCGGGAGTTGGCCTGAAGCCCCGTTTGCGAGGCTTCAGCAGTCGCGCCGTTACAGATTGGCAACCTGTGTTTCTATAGCCTGGCGCAGTTCCTGATAGGAATCCAGGTTTTCCGGACGGAAGAAAAGTTTGTAATACTGGCGCTCGGCCATACGCCCTTTACGTTTATTGTGGTCTTCCGTGTAAAGTGCATACAAGTAACTCATCTGCAGATGCACAACGGCGGTGTGCATCGGAAACTCAATCGGATGACCTTCGAGGTCATAGCTGATCTTGGTTTCTTTCAGCGTGTAGAAAGACGCTTCTGCAACCTGATCAAGGTTAAGCAGAAAATTCGAGGTCACCGGGACAATATGACGCTTATCGATGCCGTTATGTTGCATTGAAATACCAGAGTTCTTTTTGATCTTGATAAACATGTTAGCTGTCATTCCTGATTTGATCTTGGATGCTTTCAGTATAGACCGGCTTTGTTGCAAATACTTTATTGTTCATAGGTTTTCAGGAAAATTGCGATGCGTTCTATCGCTTCACTGAGCAGATCAACCGAGGGCAGAAACACCAGACGAAAGTGCTGAGTATCCTGCAAGTTGAAGCCGCTGCCCTGAACTATCAAAACTTTTTGTTGTTGCAACAGATCCAGTGCGAATTTTTCATCATTGTGGATTGGATAAAGCTCAGGGTCCAGTTTTACAAAGAGGTACAAGGCCCCTTTGGGTTTGACGCAGGACACACCTGGAATAGCATTAAGGAGTCGGTGGGCCAGTTCCATCTGCTCATATAGACGGCCGCCGGGGATAATCAGTTCGTTGATACTCTGATAGCCACCCAGTGCCGTTTGAATAGCATATTGAGCTGGTACATTGGCGCATAGGCGCATGCTGGCAAGCATGTCGAGCCCTTCAATATAATCCCGAGCCCGGTGTTTTGGACCGCTGACAATCATCCAGCCAGAGCGGAATCCAGCAGCACGATAGGTTTTTGACAGGCCATTGAAGGTCAGGCAAAGCACATCATCGGCGAGTGCGGCCAGTGATGTATGTTCAGCGCCATTGAAAAGAATTTTGTCGTAAATTTCATCAGCAAACACAATCAATGAGTGCTCACGAGCCAGTTCCAGAATCTGCAATAGCAAGGATTCCGGATAAAGCGCACCGGTCGGGTTATTCGGATTGATTACCACAATGCCACGGGTGTGTTCGGTGATTTTCTCGCGGATGTCGTCTATGTCCGGAAACCACTCATTCTGCTCATCACAGCGGTAGTGAACAGGCGTTCCACCGGACAGGCTGACAGCCGCGGTCCAGAGTGGGTAGTCAGGTGCCGGGATCAACATCTCATCGTTATCGTTTAGCAGGCCCTGCATGGCCATGACAATCAGTTCCGACACCCCGTTACCGATATAAATATCGTCAAGGGTAATATTACGGATGGATTTACGTTGGCACTCATGCATCACCGCTTTGCGTGCTGAAAAGACTCCTTTGGAGTCACAATAGCCCTGGGCTTCGGACAGATTGTGGATCACATCCTGTACGATCTCTTCCGGTGCATTGAAGCCCCAGGGGGCCGGATTGCCGATATTCAGCTTGAGGACTCGGTGCCCCTCATCTTCCAGGCGCTTGGCTTCCTGCATTACTGGGCCACGGATGTCGTAGCAGACATTAATTAGTTTGTTGGACTTGCGAATTACGGACATGGTTGATGATCCTGCGCGCCCTCAGTGGCGCTGTGGCTTAGAGCTTGTCGGCCTGAATATTCAAGGCCGACTATAATACGCTCTGGCAAGCTAAATTCAATGCTGCGTTGAGTTCACTTGGCCCCGGCGATTAGATAGCGGGTGAATTCGGGATCATTAAAGGCCTGAAACAGGACTTCGCTAGCCAGGTCATTAACAAACTCACGGGTTTTCTGCGCCGTTGGGGTGCGTAGAATCTCTTCTCGGGATTCAGATTCAAATTGACCTTGATAACCTCGCTGTCCATCAACAGCTTCCAGGTTAATGCGCATGACACCGATTAACTCCCGTCTGACGCCGTCACTGCGTAGATGATAGCTGATATGTTCCAATGTCAGGGTCAAGCGGGCATTGGACTGGCTAGAGGTCGCTACCCCCATACGGCCCAAGGTGTTCAATGCGGCTTGGGTCAGCTCTGAGCGGATATTATCCGTAACTGATACTGGAACCTCATTGCCAAGGCGGTCAGCAATACTGCCAATTTGTAACTGTTGCGATGGGTAGACGACCTCAACACGTAAGGGCATAGATTGTGGTAGGCGAGGGACTGAAACTACCTCCGGTTGCAGGTTGACCCGTTGGGGTATCGGGCCGGAACAGCCTGCAAGCAGAAACAGGGTGATGCATGTCAGTAACAGGGACAGAAGCTGTGTTAGGCGCACGACAGGTACCTCTCAATCAAAGGCTAAGGGTTCAAGAGTTGTTAAAAAAGCAGCCAGTGAATCGGCCAGACGCTGGTGGGGAGGCTTTCCCGGTGCTTCGAGCCAGATGCTGCCATCCGCATTATCGAGGCTCAGCATTAGATTAGCATCCGGCAGGGTGACTGCAAAGAAAAGCGTCAAGGGCAATTTGCGTCGTTTTTTCTCCAAGGCATGTCCGATCAGATTAGCTCGCAGGCGCTCAAAATCATCTTTGTTCCAGACTTGCAGTAAGGAAAGCTCCCCTTGTTCAGCCTGAGCTGGAAGTGGGTCGGACCAGTAGCGGCTGTAGAAATCAATAATATCCGGATGCACTGGTGTTTCCAGTGCCTCGCTTAGACGCTGAAACATGTCTGTGGCGTCCTGCTGTCGTACCGGCTTCCAAAGCGTCAATACACCCTCTTCGGCTGTATTTTGCCAACAAGAACTGGGCCATTCCGGATCATAAGCTTGTTGCGGCCAGCCGTGCGTCTGGCAGTTTTGCTGCAGTTTCTCGATAAATTGATCCAGTGCCGTCGTCACCGGGGTCGAAATTGATCTCATGGGTTAACTCTATAAGTGAAATTCTAGTAAGCTAACTCTAGCGGTTGGTGTTTGTTGTGATCAAGAACAATTCGTTGCTAAAATAGCTGTATGCCACGTACGACAGGGCCTGGGTCGATAAGTTTGTGGTACGAATAAAAAAATAGTTATTTTTTTTCGCTGAACTATTTGACAAAGATCAGAATTCCATTAGAATTCGCACCTCGTTACGGGACGCCAGCTTGGCAAAACGCAACGAAATGCAAAAGCTGTGATGTATGTGGAGCGGTAGTTCAGTTGGTTAGAATACCTGCCTGTCACGCAGGGGGTCGCGGGTTCGAGTCCCGTCCGTTCCGCCACTTATATCACAAGGCCAGACAACGTTTTGGGCGAATAGCTCAGTTGGGAGAGCACCTGCCTTACAAGCAGGGGGTCGGGGGTTCGAACCCCTCTTCGCCCACCAAAACGGAGTGGTAGTTCAGTTGGTTAGAATACCTGCCTGTCACGCAGGGGGTCGCGGGTTCGAGTCCCGTCCATTCCGCCACTTTTGCAGATTTACGTTATGGGCGAATAGCTCAGTTGGGAGAGCACCTGCCTTACAAGCAGGGGGTCGGGGGTTCGAACCCCTCTTCGCCCACCATAACGGAGCGGTAGTTCAGTTGGTTAGAATACCTGCCTGTCACGCAGGGGGTCGCGGGTTCGAGTCCCGTCCGTTCCGCCATTTCATGGCTCGTTCTTCAGTCGAAGAATATAATGTCACATGTCTTTAGTTAATCCACCAATAGTTAGTCCCCCGATACGCTACCAAGCCGTTTCCCTGCCTTTGTGTCACAGTTTTGGTATTCAGCTTTCCATTTTGCGCCTGGACGAAACCCATCCGCACATCAGTGGTAATAAATGGTATAAATTGCAGCCCGCTCTGGCTGAAGCCCGTCGTCACCCTGGTCGTCCGATACTGAGTTTTGGTGGTGCCTTTTCCAATCATATTCATGCACTTGCCTATGCCGGGCAGGAATCAGGCATTGCTACGATTGGAGTGATTCGGGGAGAAGCGACCTCATCTTCCAATCCTACCTTGCAGGATGCACAGCGTTGGGGCATGCGCTTGGTATTTGTGTCACGCAAAGATTATGCTCGGCGCTACGATCCTGTCTTTATTGACACGCTGCATCAGACATTAGGTGATTTTCAATGGGTGCCGGAAGGGGGTAGCTCAGCAGCCGCTATTCAATCTTGTGGAGATATCTGGTCGGCTCTGTCGGCTTCTGATATCCCGCTTGATTATCTCTTCTGTGCGGCGGGCACCGGCGCTACGGCGGCGGGGTTGATTGCTGCCCGGCCTGCCTCTGTCGAAGTATTCGTTGTACCTGCACTAAAGATTAGCGTGGCCGAGGTGGAGTCGATGTTGCAGGCGCATTGGGCTGCCGCGGGATTTTTACAGCCTGATGGTTATCAGGTACTGCCAGGGTGTCTGCCTTATGCCCGACTCTCACCAGAGCTTGCTGCTCTATGGTGGCAGCTATCTGCATGCTATGGTGTTGATCTTGATCCGGTATATACACTGAGGGTGTTCCATCAACTGAGCCGCTTGATTTTACAGCGTCGATTCAAGCCGGGCACCCATGTGGCGCTGTTGCACACGGGAGGCATGCAAGGGCTCAGGGGGCATGCAGATCGGTTGCGACGTATGGCGCCTGCTTTTTATGGCCCATTACCTCTATAATAATGAACAGCATACAACTGAGAGAGAGATCTATGGATAACTTTCGCAACATCGGCTTGATCGGGCGTCTGGGTAGCAAGGCGGTTATCGATACCCTGAAACAGCTTATGCGATTTCTGGAAGAGCGCGGCCTGAATGTGATTCTTGATGAGAAAATTGCTGAGGTGATACCTGGACATGGTCGACAGACCTGCAAGCGCAAAATGATGGGTGAAATCTGTGATCTGGCTATCGTTGTGGGTGGCGATGGCAGCCTGCTGGGGGCTGCGCGTTCGCTGGCGCGCAGTGATATTCCGGTACTCGGCGTAAATCGTGGCAATCTGGGGTTTCTGACAGATATTTCTCCACAGGACATCGAAGAGCGCGTAGCCGAAGTGCTTGAAGGCGGCTACAGTGTTGATAGCCGTTTTTTGTTGGATGTGTCCATCCGCCGGAAGGGCGAGTCGGTCGGTGAGATGGTGGCATTGAATGATTGTGTGCTCCATCCAGGTAAAGCGACCCGTATGATTCAATTTGAACTGTATATCGAAGGGCAATTTGTTTATACGCAGCGTTCTGATGGCCTGATTGTATCGACGCCGACGGGATCGACGGCCTATGCGTTATCTGCAGGCGGGCCAATTATGCATCCCAAACTGGATGCATTGGTGCTGGTGCCGATGTTTCCGCACACTCTATCCAGTCGCCCGATAGTCGTGAGTGGAAACAGTGAATTAAAGCTGGTGATCAGTGAAGAGAACTCAACCTACCCGACTATTTCCTGTGATGGGCAGGCGGATTTCAGTCTGGTACCGGGTGATGTGATTTCAATCAGGAAAAAATCACACAAGCTGCGGCTATTACACCCCAGAGATTATAATTTTTATCAGACGTGCCGGGAAAAACTGGGCTGGAGCTCAAAACCCGGCGCATAGGAGCCTGCACCCTGTGTAGGAGCTCGCACTTAATGTAGGAGCTCGCACTCAATGTAGGAGCTCGCTCCGCGAGCGAATAATGGTCCGGAGGCTGCGATATTCGCCCGGAGACCGGGCTCCCACAATACGAGGACCTGGCTCCCACAATACGAGGACCTGGCTCCCACAATAGGGGGTGGGCTCACGATAGATAGAGACGGCACCCTGTGTAGGAGCTCGCACTCAATGTAGGAGCTCGCACTCAATGTAGGAGCTCGCTCCGCGAGCGAATAATGGTTCGGAGACTGTGAGATTCGCCCGGAGACCGGGCTCCCACAATACGAGGACCTGGCTCCCACAATACGAGGGCCTGGCTCCCACAATACGAGGGCCTGGCTCCCACAATACGAGGACCAGACTCCCACAATACGGGGGCGGGCCCCCACAATAGGGAAACCGGGCTCCTACAACAGAACATAGGAGAAAGCTTTGAACGACAGAACATTTAGCGGATACGATATTATTGGTGATGTGCATGGATGTGCGCTGAGCCTGCGTATTCTGCTCAGTCGGATGGGCTATACCCAGCAGCAGGGGGTGTATCAGCATCCCAGCCGTCAGGCAATTTTCGTAGGTGATATCATTGATCGCGGCCCGCATATTCGTGAAGCGTTGCATTTGGTACACGATATGGTTGCCGCAGGTCATGCTCAGATCACCATGGGCAATCACGAATACAATTACCTCTGTTATGCCACGCCAGCTCCCAGCGGATTCGCCCAGCCCTTCTTGCGTAAGCATACACCGCGCAATAGGCGCATCCTGCAGGAAACCCTTGAGCAGCTTGCCAACCACCCGGATGACCAGCGGGACTTTTTAACCTGGTTTGAGCAGATGCCGGTATTTCTGGATTTTGATCATTTCCGTGTGGTGCATGCCTGCTGGCAGCAAACGCTGGTGGATCGTTTTGTTGCCATGAATGGCAGCAACCGCATGCGTCGGGGCTTCTTGTTTCGCTCGGCAGTCCATGGTTCGCAAGAGCACGAAATTATGGATATTCTGCTCAGAGGAACCCATCTGGAGCTGCCTAATGACGAAGTGATGGTGAGCCGGGACGGCTTTGAACGCAGTTTTTTTCGAACTAAATTCTGGCTCCGTGATCCCTATTATCTGAATGATGTGGTGTTTCAGCCAGATCCCTTGCCAGCACACCTTGCCAGGTTGCCACTGACTCGGGAGCAACGCAGCGAGCTAACATGCTATCGTGAAGACAATAAACCTTTGTTTATAGGTCACTATTGGTGTGAGGGAGAGCCTGAGGCTCTGTCTCCCAGTGTAGCGTGTCTGGATTACAGTGCGGTGAAATATGGCAAGCTGGTTGCGTATCGACTGGATGATGAAGCTCGGATTCAAAATGATAAATTTGTCTGGGTGGATGTTGCCAGGGAAGTGGTTTTTAACGATTAAGGGAAGTCTTTTATGCCATGGCAAAAGAGTTGGTTAACGCTCAGTCTGATTCTAATCAGTGTATTGGTTTCATTGGCAATTGGTTTTGGTAGCAATCATGGAATGATGCGCCTGCTGACATTTACTGATTTCTCTGTACGTGGAGAGCAACTCTTGCACCATACCCTGGGTGGTATGCTATCAACTGGTCAATGGTGGCGTCTGGTGACGCCTGCGTTCATGCATTTCAGTGAACTGCATCTGCTGTTTAACCTGATGTGGATCTGGGTGGTGGGTCAACGTATTGAGCTGTTTCAGGGGCGCTGGGTGCTATTGATCCTGGTACTGGTTTCCGCGATGCTATCCAATCTGGCTCAGTTTTTGATCAGCGGTCCAATGTTTGGCGGTATGTCAGGGGTGGTTTACGCTGTGTTAGCCTACACTTGGTTGTGGGATAAACGCGGGCTACGGCCTGTTTTCGGTCTGCCGCCGGGACTGATGGGGTTTATGTTGTTCTGGCTTGTGCTGGGGTATACCGGCATGCTGCAGATGTTTGGCATGGGCTCGGTAGCCAACACGGCGCATCTGGTTGGCCTGCTGGTTGGGTTGATGTTTGTATTACCGGTGCAACTGTTGCAACGCCGTTCCTGAAGAATGACTGTGATAAACTGGATAACTATACAGGAGAGCTTGGATGACGTTTGATGAAATGATAGATGCGATGACAGTCGATATCTACCAGTCGATGAAGCGTTCTGTCGAACTGGGTAAGTGGCCCAATGGTGAAAAACTCACGCAAGCGCAACGCGACCAGAGTATGCGCGCCGTGATTGCCTATGAGCATAAGCGTAACCTGCCAGAATCTGATCGTGTCGGCTTTATCGACCGCACCCGCGCTGATGGCAAGCAGCATGGTTCCGACCCGCTTGAGCCGGATGTGCTGAAAATTCTCAATTCGTAAGGAAAGCAGATTTCATGTCAGTTAAACCGGTTATTTACCTGAAAGACTACACCGCACCCAAGTTTCAGATTGACAGTATTGCACTGCGCTTTGATCTTGAAGCAGAATCGACCCGCGTGACCAGCCTGCTAAAAGTCAGACGCCATCCTGATTTCCCCGAGGCTACACAGTTACAATTGGATGGGCACGAGTCACTGGAATTAGTCGGTCTACGTCTAAATGGGCAGGTACCTGATTCCAGCCTGGTTAGACGTCAGGGTGAACAATTGCTTCTGGACCCGGTTCCGGAGGTGTTTGATCTGGAAATTGAAACGCGGCTCTATCCGGCTGAAAATACCGCGCTGGAAGGGTTGTATCTTTCCGATGATATGTATTGCACACAGTGTGAAGCCGAAGGTTTTCGCCGGATCACTTTTTACCCGGATCGCCCGGATGTCATGTCAGTATTCAGCACCACGCTGGTTGCCGATAAAGCACGTTTTCCGATACTGCTGAGTAATGGTAATCCGGTTGAACAGGGTGATCTGGACGGTGGCCGACACTGGGTCACCTGGCAGGATCCTTTCCCCAAGCCAGCCTATCTGTTTGCGCTGGTGGCAGGGGATTTGAGTTGTCTGGAAGATCATTTTATCACCGCATCTGGTCGGCGGGTGGCTTTACAGATCTACGCGGAACGCAAAGATCTTGAGAAGCTTGAACATGCCATGACCGCCTTGAAAAACGCCATGCGCTGGGATGAGCAGGTCTATGGTCGCGAGTATGATCTGGACATTTACATGATCGTTGCCGTGGACTTTTTCAATATGGGTGCGATGGAAAACAAGGGGTTGAATATTTTCAATACCGCCTGTGTGCTGGCGCATCCCAGAACTACGACCGATGCCGGTTTTCAGCGCGTTGAGTCGGTGGTGGCACATGAATACTTTCACAACTGGTCGGGTAATCGGGTCACCTGTCGTGACTGGTTTCAGTTGAGCCTGAAAGAGGGCTTTACTGTATTCCGTGACCAGAGTTTTTCCGCTGATATGCATTCAGCACCTGTGCAGCGGGTAGATGAAGTCGCCATCCTGCGTACAGCCCAGTTTGCTGAAGATGCCGGTCCCATGGCACATCCGGTTCGACCGGCATCCTTTATCGAAATTTCCAACTTCTATACGCTGACTGTGTACGAAAAAGGCGCTGCCGTAGTGCGTATGCTTCATACGCTGTTAGGCGCGGAGACCTTCAGAAAGGGTACAGATCTGTATTTTGATCGACATGATGGGCAGGCGGTTACCACTGACGACTTTGTTAAAGCTATGGAAGATGTATCTGGCCGTGATCTGACCCAGTTCAAACGCTGGTACAGCCAGGCCGGTACCCCGAGATTAGAGGTGACTGATGAGTATGATGCTGTCGCACAACGTTACTTACTGACAGTGCGTCAGTCCTGTCCGCCAACACCAGAGCAATCGGAGAAGGTGCCTTTTCACCTCCCCCTCAGTGTGGGCCTGCTACGCGCTGATGGTCAGCCTTTTATCCTGGCGACTGGTCAGACAACGCAACTGCTGGAAGTGACCCAGGCAGAACAGACCTTCTGCTTTGATGGCATAGATGAGCAGCCATTACCCTCACTGTTGCGTGATTTCTCAGCACCGGTCAAACTTTCCTACGCTTATACACAACAGCAGTTACGCTTCCTGCTGCAACATGATGAAGATGGGTTTAACCGTTGGGATGCCGGTCAGCAACTGTCGATGAGATTGGTACAGCAGTTGATTGAGTCTTTCCAGCGTGGCGAAGCGCTGGCTTTGCCAAAAGACTATATCGACACTTGGAAAGCGCTACTGCAAAACGCCAGTGAAGATCCTGCTATGTCAGCCCTGTTGCTGACCCTGCCCAGTGAAGCTTATATCAGCGAAAATGCCGCGGTTATCGATCCGGTTGCTATTCATCATGTCCGTCAGTTTATGCGCAAAACTCTTGCTGAAGCGCTGGAATCCAGCTGGTTGCGTGTGTATCAGCAGCATGATGGCGAGCAGGCTTATTCGCCCGAAGCGGCTGAAATAGCCCGGCGGAGTTTGCGTAATACCTGTCTGGGTTATTTGATGGCGCTGGATAGCCCTGCGCATCTGGCACTGGCTCAGCAGCAGTTTGAAACCTCAGATAATATGACCGATCAGTTTGCAGCATTGGTCAGTGTGGCTCACTCTGGTTTCAGGGATTCGGCCGATGACATACTGACTGAATTTCTGAACCAATGGCAACATGAATCATTAGTAATGAATCAATGGTTGATGGTGCAGTCCACTGATCCACGCCCAGGTGCTCTGGGCAGGGTGAAGCAGTTGCTGGAGCACCCGGTGTACGATTCCCGCAATCCTAACAAAATTCGTGCAGTGATTGCGGCATTCTGCCAGCAAAATGCGGTTAATTTTCATGCCGAAGATGCGAGTGGATATCGCTTTTTGGCCGACCATATTCTGCTGTTGGATAAACAAAACCCACAAATTGCCGCGAGGTTGCTGACCCCCTTGACTCGTTGGCGGCGCTATGCGCCCGCGCGTCAGGCGCAAATGCAGGCGCAGCTACAACGTATCATCGACACAGGTAATCTGTCAGGTGATGTGTATGAGGTGGTCAGTAAAAGCCTTAAATAATCTTTTGTTATCCCAAGGTTGTAGCCTACGGGCTCGCTCCTTGAGGATGGCTTAGATATACTCTGGTAAAGCTAAAAAATAAAACTGTCAGGAAAAAAGAATGGATAAATATCTTGTTGCAGAGCAAAAGTTCGACCTTCAGCAAAATTTCCGTCGGGCACTGAAGTGTCAGGAACAACTCAGTACCGCTAAAGACGCTGTTAAAGAGGCGCGCAGCAGCCGGGTATGGATCGTGGCTCTGATTGTGCTGATCTTTGCTATAGGGTCTGATTTCTTCCTGGGGGCTTCCGCGGCACTATTTGCACATTATTTCTATCGTATTATCCGAGCCTGGTATGCCGTCAGTCGTGCTGAAGAATCACTTGAAGAGAATGAGCGCTGGTTTAGTTCCAAAGGCTTGAAGCTGGAAGGGCGCGTATTGTATTTCCGTGAGGACAGCCTGCTGGAGCAGCCGCTGGACCCCTTTGATGATGAGCTGTATCGCTGATTCACTGCTAGATACTGCTACTAAAGGCTGCTATTGAGTGTGCTTTTTTATTGATACTGGTCAACAGTCATTTGTGCGGCTGCGGTATATAGTGGAGACAACCTACTTTCAGGAGACAGTGAGATGACGTTAATAATGCAGTTGCATCAGGATCACATTAACCTGAGCCGGTTATTGGAGTTAATGGAACTTAAAATCCAAAAACTGAAAGCGGGTGATACACCCAATTTTATGTTGTTATCCGAGTTGGTGGACTATATCGGTAACTATGCTGATCAGTATCATCATCCTCGTGAAGATCATATGTATCATTATTTTGCTGGACAAAGTGGGGCACTGGATGAGCATTTACAGCAGTGCGAAGCCGAGCATGCTGATCTGAAGCAGGCATCCAAAGCTATTAATGAAACAGTCGATGCGGTAATGCACGATGCCGTGATTCCTATGTCTGATTTTATCGGCCAACTGGAAGCTTTTGTGCAGCGAGAGCGTGATCATCTGGATTATGAAGAGACAGTGATCTTCCCGGGTATTGAGCAACTTGCCAAAACGGATGACTGGGAAGCACTTGAGCAGAAGCTGCCTGAGCCGGAAGACCCTTTGTTTGGTGAAAAACAGGGGGAAAACTATCGCGAACTCTACAAGGCCTTGCTGCAAGACGTTATTGCTGCGCGCTGACCTTCAGCAAACATGGCATAAAACTGACTCTGTTGCGACCATTATGCTTACAGAAATAAAGGGCCTGATCAGCTGTCTGAATCAGGCTTTCAGTCAGCTCGGATACATCGGCGTCAACTGTGTGCTGTTGTTCACAAATGGTAATACCCAGCGAGGCTGTGATTCGCAGAGCCTGGTTCTGATGCCCGGAAAACAGAGTCTGGCTGATGCATTTACGCAAATTTTCAGCGACCCGGGTTGCTTCTGGCTCGGGGCAACCGGGTAACAAGATTGCAAATTCCTCTCCACCATAACGGGCAATACTGTCCGTTTCGCGCAGTTGTTCTTTTAGCAGCTGTGATATATCCCGCAGTACTTTGTCACCGCTTAAATGCCCATGAGTATCATTGACCGGTTTGAAGTGATCAATATCCAGTAGTATGCAGCCTAAAGGCTCACCGGTTCGGTTGCAGCGTTTGATTTCACGTAACAGTTGCTGACTGAGCGCACGTCGGTTGAGTGCGCGTGTCAGAGGGTCAATGCTGCTAAGGCGTTGCAGGGTTTCGCGGCTGATAGCATTCTCCATGCACACGGCTACCACTGAAGCCAAGTGAGAAACATAATCATAGCGTAACAAGTGACTATAGCGCCCGGGGTCAGAACTCCCGAGACACAGGCTACCAATCAGGCAATCTTCTCTGATCAGTGGTAATAATGCACAGGACTGCACATCCTCAGCACCGCGAAAGCACGTTGTGATGATATGCGGTGTCGCTTCACCACAAAACAAACTACTATCTGGGTAAAGGTCTCGCAACGGTTGCTGCTGCCGAATAAGCTGCAATCCTGGAAAGTGATTGAAGCATGCCGAACCGTCCAGCAGCTCCTGTACCATGTCTTCCGGGTCCAGTAGCATCAGCGTGACGGCGGACAGATTGAAATCCTGGCGAAAATGATTGAGCAAATAATCAAGCAGTTCTGCCAGAGTGATACAGGACAAAAGGTCCAGCTCAGCAGAAAAAAAGGCTCTTAGCAGCTGCTCATTACGCTCAGCTTTGTGATGCAGAATGCTCACACGTTGCCTGAGCTCCCTGTTTTCTTCAGCAAGGGTTAAATCTGGCTGCATTGACTGAAATCCCTGATAGATTCAGAAAAAGTCGTAACTGATTGATCAAACTAAAAACTGGTAAATGCCCGAATGCGTACTAGTGTATATAAAAAATGCTCAGGAGAGAATGCAATGCGTGTTTTGATCACAGGTGGAACAGGATTTATCGGTCAGGCATTGGTAAAAGCGCTAAAGGATCGTGGTGATGAGGTCGTAATTTTATCCAGAAATCCTGCTGAAAATCCTGAAATAATAACTGCATTGGAGCAAATTCAGCAGCCGGTGGATGCTGTGGTGAATCTGGCGGGTGCCGGTATTGTCGATAAGCGCTGGACTGAGGCGCGAAAACAATTGTTGCGCGACAGTCGCATTGCTACCACCGCCAGCCTTTTACAGTGGATAGAGCAGCAGTCAAAGCGTCCAGCCGTGTTAATCAGTGGGTCAGCGATAGGTTACTACGGTAGTCAGGCGTCACAGACGTTGGATGAAGAAGCGAAGCCGGTGGATGGATTTACTCATCAGCTCTGTGCTGACTGGGAAGCTGAAGCGTCCAAGGCGACTGAGCTGGGAGTGCGGGTATGTCTGATTCGGACCGGCGTGGTGCTGGGAGCGGGCGGTGCGTTACATAAAATGTTACCACCTTTTCGTCTCGGTCTGGGCGGTCCCATTGCCTCGGGACAGCAATGGATGTCGTGGATACATCTTGACGATGAGGTTAGAGCTATTGTTTGGTTGCTGGATAACCCGATACTTCAGGGGGCGTTTAATCTGACCGCCCCCGAACCTGTCACCAATGCTGAGTTTTCAGCTACGTTAGGCAAGGTACTACACCGCCCGGCATTTTTTCCGCTGCCTGGATTGGTACTGAAGTTGATGTTGGGTGAAGCCAGCGAGCTGTTACTACAAGGGCAGCGGGTTGTCCCTGTACAGTTACAGGCATCCGGTTTTGAGTTTCGTTATCCGGTTTTGCAATCTGCCCTGAAGCAGCTGCTTAACTGAATATTTTGCATTGCCATAGAATAGGCATAATAACTATGTGGCTAATTCCGGTCTGGATCGATGTTAGCTACCAAAAACTGCAAAAAAACTTTGAATAACAGTAAAGAGCCCTTGCTTAACAACGTTGTTCATATAGTCTTAAGTAGTATTCGGAATTTATCCACATCATCCGGAAAGGCGGTAGTGCACGCTACTATCCAAGCGTGCCTGTTGCCATATAATCAAAAAAAGAGAGAGAGCTATGCCCTTGCACGTTGCGGAACCAAAGGAAACGCTACTGGAACGTCTTAAAGCTGAAATATGTAAACGTCTACCGGACAAGAAAGCAGCATTGTTGTGTGAATTTGTAGACAGTTATTACCGCAATACCCCTGAAATGGACCTGCAGAAATGGCGACCTGATGATCTACTCGGCGCCACCCTGGATATGTGGGAATTCATCCAGGCTATTCCTGATGAGTCACCACGCGTTAAAGTGTTCAATCCCGATTATGAACAGCATGGCTGGCAATCCACTCATACGGTAATCGCCGTGGTGTCTGAAGATCGTCCGTTTATTATTGACTCGTTGCGAATGGAGTTGAATCGCCAGGACGTTGCCATCCACGCTATCAATAATGTGGTATTGCACACGCGTCGTAACCAGAAAGGGGCATTGACCGGACTGAATGATCCCAAAGGGCTGGCTGAATCAGTTGTAGCCATTGAAATAGATCGGCATACGGATTTGCAACGTCTTGAAGAAATACGCACAGAATTGCTCGCTGTTCTGGACGAAGTCCGTGCGGCTGTCGATGACTTTGAACCGATGCTCGCCGCAGTTAAAGAGCAGGCCGATCATCTTAAAAAGCTGGGCTCAGTGCTTGAAAAGCAAGGCTTGCAAGAGGCCAGCGAATTTTTAGAGTGGATGCATACCAACTTCACTTTTCTTGGATACGAAGTTTTTGAGCTTAATACAACGGGTGGCAAAGCGTCACTAGAGCCTGTTAAAAGCTCCGGATTAGGATTGTTGCGTGACTGTAATCAAGCCTGTCGTGAGAAACTGCTGGATGAAGATACACTTAATGCAGACCAGCATACGCTGCTTCCGGATCTGATCAGTTTTTCCAAAGCGGCAGCGAAATCACGTATTCATCGCCCAGCCTATCCTGATTATATCGGTTTCAAACGTTTTGATAATAAAGGCAAGTTGGTAGGTGAAGTGCGCTTCCTGGGGTTGTATACCTCAGCAGTTTACATGCACTCTCCGCGCAGTATTCCGGTCATTCGCAACAAAATATCCACGGTATTGCAGCTGTCTGGTCTGCATGAGCAGGGTCACGACTGGAAAGAGCTGAACCAGATTCTGGAAAGTTTCCCGCGGGATGAACTGTTTCAGATGCAGGTGGATGAATTGGCCAGTATGACACTGGGTATCCTGGAAATCCGCGAGCGTCGACAGATTCGGGTATTTCTGCGTCGGGACCAGCAGGGGCATTATTTTTCCGCCTTGGTTTACGTGCCGCGTGAAATTTACAGCACAGAGTTTCGTGTGCGTTCAGAAAAAATTCTCAAGCAGTCATTGGGTTGTGAGCTGGCCGAATTTACTACCTATTTTTCTGAGTCCATTTTGGCGCGGACGCAATTCAATCTGCGTCGGGCCGATGGAGAAGCTGTCACTGACAGGTTTGATGTGGCTGATATTGAACACAAAATCCGTGTGGCCGCTCGTAGTTGGGATGAAGATCTTTATGAAGCCCTGACGGAAGCCTCGGGTGAAGAACAGGGGATCCATGGCTATAACCATTTCGGCGGTGGTTTCCCAGCCAGTTATCGTGCACATTTCTCAGCACGTACGGCTGTTATTGATATTCAGCACATGCGCGAGATGTCTGAAAGTAAACCTATCTCACTGAGCTTTTACCGGGCGCTGGATCGAGAAGAGGATGAAATCAATTTCAAGCTGTTCCATTATGGAAACTCACTGCCTCTGTCAGACGTGTTGCCTATTCTGGAAAACCTTGGATTGCGCGTGATTGATGAACACCCCTACGAGATACAAACCAAAGACAGTTGTATCTGGATACATGATTTCAATTTGCGTTATGGCGGTAAGCAGCACGCTTCTATGGAGATGTTGCAGACAACCTTTGAAGACGCTTTCCTGAATATCTGGCAGGGCGCCTGCAGCAGCGATGACTTTAATAAGCTGGTGCTGGGGGCTGGGCTGGGGTGGCGCCAGGTCAAAGTATTGCGCGCTTATGCCGCTTACATGAAGCAGATACGCTTTCCGATTAGTAACGAAGCCATCAGTGCTGCCCTAAATAATCATGTCGGAATTGCTCGCGAGCTGATTGATTTGTTCAATGCGCGGCTTGAACCGGGTAAGGCTGATCCTGAAGCGGCTGATGCAGCGGAAACACGCATACTGGAAGCATTGGAGACGGTTTCCAGCCTGAATGAAGATCAGGTCATTCGTCAGTACCTGATATTGATTAAGGCCACGCTGCGCACCAACTTCTTCCAGAATACCGGCGGTGTGCATAAGCCTTACATATCGTTTAAATTGTCACCGGCTGAAATTCCCAATATACCTCAGCCACGACCATTGTTTGAGATTTTTGTATTCTCGCCAAGGGTGGAGGGTGTGCATCTGCGTGGTGGTAAGGTCGCGCGGGGTGGCCTGCGCTGGTCTGACCGAAATGAAGATTACCGCACTGAAGTGCTGGGATTAGTGAAAGCTCAGCAGGTGAAGAATGCTGTCATTGTTCCCGTGGGTGCCAAAGGTGGTTTCGTTGCCAAATATCTGCATTCTGGAATGAGTCGTGATGAATGGCTGGAAGAAGGCATAGCCTGCTACCGCATGTTTATCAGCGCATTGCTGGATATCACCGATAACCTGGTTGAGGGTGAGGTGATACCGCCGCAGGAAGTTGTGCGGCACGACGAGGATGACACCTATCTGGTTGTTGCGGCTGATAAGGGTACGGCAACCTTCTCTGACATAGCCAATGGGATTGCGGCGGAATATAACTTCTGGTTAGGCGATGCCTTTGCCTCGGGTGGTAGTCAGGGTTATGACCACAAGAAAATGGGCATTACCGCTAAAGGGGCCTGGGTTTCTGTAGAGCGTCACTTCCGAGAGATGGGACATAATACCCGCACAGAGCCATTTACCGTTGTCGGCATTGGTGATATGTCCGGCGATGTTTTCGGTAACGGCATGTTGTTGTCTGAACAAATCAAACTCATAGCCGCCTTTAACCACCTGCATATCTTCATCGATCCGGATCCGGATCCGGCGAGCAGTTTTGCCGAGCGCCAGCGCCTGTTTGACCTGCCACGTTCCGGTTGGAATGATTATGATAAGAAGCTGATTTCAAAAGGTGGCGGTATCTTTGACCGTTCCGCCAAGTCGATCCGTCTGACTCCGGAGTTGAAAAAACTGACGGGTGTGAATCAGGCGCAGATGACGCCTAATGATCTGATTTCAGCAATACTCAAGTCTCGCTTTGATCTGCTTTGGAATGGCGGCATCGGTACCTACGTCAAGGCCAGCTATGAAAGCCAGGCTGATGTGGGTGACAAGGCCAACGATGGACTGCGTGTGGACGCCTGTGATTTACGCTGCCGGGTAATCGGTGAAGGTGGTAACCTGGGTATGACCCAGTTGAGCCGAATGGAATTTGCCCGCCAGGGTGGCCGCATGAACACTGACTTTATCGATAATGCTGGCGGAGTAGACTGTTCTGACCATGAAGTTAACATCAAAATCCTGATGAATGGCATGGTGGCTGCTGGTGATTTGACCCTCAAGCAGCGCAATAAACTGCTGGTGGAAATGACCGATGAAGTATCCTCACTGGTACTTAAAAACAATTATCGTCAGGTGCAGGCGATTACACTGGCTGAGCGACGTTCGTTAGTGTCCATGTCTGAGTATCAGCGCTTTATCAATAAGCTGGAAGAGCAGGGCAAACTCAACCGTAAGCTTGAATATCTGCCTGCAGACAGTGTGCTTGACGAGCAGCGCCTGGCCGGTAAGGGTTTGAGTCGGCCTGAATTGTCGGTGCTGGTGTCCTACAGTAAAGCCGATCTGAAAGAGCGCTTGCTGGAAACTGATCTGCCGGATGACAGTTATGTGGCCAAGGAACTGGTTACCGCTTTTCCGCGTCAGATGTTGGAAAAATTTGGCGCTGAACTGAAAGGGCACAGACTCTGTCGTGAAATCGTCGCCACCCAGGTTGCCAATGAAATAGTCAATTTCATGGGGATCAATTTTGCTGATCGTCTGGGCATTTCCACTGGGGCCGATATCCAGCGTATTACCCGGGCCTATGTCCTGATACGCGACATCTTTATGCTTAAAGATCTGTGGAAGCAGATAGAACTGCTGGATTATCAGGTTGATGCAAATATCCAGCTGGAAATGATGGAACGTTTGCAATATCTGGTTCGGCATGCCACTCGCTGGATTTTGCGCAACCGCCGAGGGGATCTGAACTGTCAGCAGGAGATAAGCATTTTTGCTGAACCATTGAAGCAATTAGCTGTGCACCTGGGTGATCTGTTATGTGGTGAACCCAGAGCACAATGGGAAGTTGCCTATCAGCGTTACACGGATGCGGGCGTACCAGCCGAGTTGGCCAAGGTGGTGGCTGGATCTAGCGTACTCTTCTCGGCCTTGAGTGTCATCGAAGTTGCGCGAGAGCAGGCAGTCGATATGCAAACGGCGGCTCAGGCATTCTTTGGACTGGGTGAGCGCTTACAGTTGCATTGGTTTGCCAATCAGTTGAATGAGCTTGGCGTTGAAAATTATTGGCAAGCCCTGGCACGTGATGCCTTCAGGGATGATCTTGATTGGCAGCAGCGGGCTTTGATGGCGTCACTGTTAAAAATGGACAAGTCTGCCAAACCTGAAACTTCCGCGAAGCTGGAACAATGGGTTGAGCTCAATCAGTCCCTGCTGGATCGCTGGGATAGAGTGCTGGCTGATCTCAAAGCTGCCAAAACTCAGGACTACGCCATGTATACAGTGGCGGTGCGGGAGTTGTATGATCTCGCCCGAACCTGTATTTTTACTGCAGACTGATCAGCCATAAAACACAGTGCTGTCAGTCACGAGGCTGGCAGCACTGCTGATGAAATATGTAATCATTGACCTGGCAATCAGCCGGGATGAGTATATGAAGTACTACCGTGGTCAGGCCATGCAGATCTCTGTTCGTGCACGAGATGGTCGCATTGTCCGTCTACCCGCCTCTATTATGCGCCAGTTTATCTCGTTCTCCGGATTGCGTGGCAGTTTTGCCGTTTACTATGATGATCATGGACGACTGCAACAAATAGACAGACTGAGCTGAAGGCTGTCTTTTCCCCCCCTGCCAAGGGTATAATTATTCCCGTTTTTAAAACCCTGGCTGAGATTGCTATGTTATATACACTTGCCCGATCATTGATGTTTAGACTGGATGCTGAGACAGCACATAATCTGTCCTTGATCAGCATGAATCTATTATCTGAAACCGGGTTGCAGCATTTGACCGGAGCCAGAATGCGCCAGGCGCCAGTCGAAGTCATGGGGCTGCGTTTCCCCAATCCGGTAGGGTTGGCTGCAGGTCTGGATAAAAATGGCACTGCCGTGGATGGCCTGGCGGCGATGGGCTTTGGCTTTATTGAAGTGGGCACAGTGACGCCGCGCCCACAAGAGGGTAATCCGAAACCCAGAATCTTTCGCTTACCGGAACATAATGCCATTATCAACCGCATGGGTTTTAATAATGCTGGTGTTGATCAGTTACTGAAAAACCTGGAAAAAAGTCGTTATAGCGGCATTCTGGGTATTAATATCGGTAAGAATAAGGATACTCCGAATAAGCAAGCGCATGACGATTACCTCTACTGTCTGCGTCGTGTCTATGATCGTGCCAGTTATGTCACCGTAAATATTTCCTCACCCAACACACCAGGGCTACGATCGCTTCAGTTTGGAGACTCGCTGAATAGTCTGTTGGACGCATTGAAGAATGAGCAGGCGCGCCTGGCCCGCTTGCATGGCAAGTATGTGCCTATCGCGTTAAAAATTGCGCCGGATATGGAAGAAGAAGAGTTTGAACTGGTGGCTGGTTCGCTGAAAAGCTATGAAATAGACGCCGTGATTGCCACCAATACTACCTTGAGCCGCGAAGGTGTAGAAGATTCACCTCTGGCGCTGGAGTCTGGTGGGCTGAGTGGTGCACCGGTCAGGAACTGCTCGACCGCTGCGATAGCGGCTTTGTCACGCCATTTGAATGGTGCGCTACCCATTATTGGTGTTGGTGGTATTACTGAGCCATTTGATGCAGCCGAAAAAATTGAAGCGGGAGCCAGTCTGGTACAGATCTATACTGGGTTGATTTATCGTGGTCCAAGATTGATACACGAGTCGGTTAAGGCGGTGGAATCTTTAGTTCGTCGTTAAGGATTGCGACAGTGAGGAACTCTGCCGCAATCCCGCTCCATAATCAGAATTGATGAATCAATACTTATGCTAAGGTGGGGTTTACCTGAATTGCAGAAACGCCGGACATACCATTCCAGTGTGCTTCGCGTCCTTCACGCCAACCGTTCATCCAGTGTGATCGCAGATCTGCGACTTGAACTGGGCACTCTTCACGTGATCGTCCGGTCAATCCGGCCACAAAACCACGGTTGTGCAGAGTAGAGCTACGGTCTCGTTTCTGTGTTCTCATAAAATACGCCTCTCAATTTCTATTTTTCATCGCGGAACAGTTGCTAGAAAATAACAAACTGTTCCTTTCGCGTGTAGGCTATAAGGCAATCAACCTACACCTCTATACATATCTGAAATAAGCAGGTTTGGCTATTAATATTAACTATAATGTAACATAACGTTCATAGTGTTACGGATAGCGCAGCTGCACAATCACCATAGGAATCAGTTATTTACTTTCCTATTGCTTTAAGCGATTTTTGTCGTGAAATTTTTTCATTCCAGTGAGATGCCCCGAGGTCAACATGGCAACAGAAATTCAGAATAGTTCCCTACACACGTATTTTGTGACTTGCCCCAAAGGGATGGAACAGCTGCTTGCAGACGAGCTGACCAGCCTGGGAAGTGAGCAGGTTAAAATGACGGTTGCCGGGGTGAGTTGTCAGGGTGATAAGGCGTTGGGGTATCGCATCTGTCTTTGGTCAAGACTTGCTAGTCGGGTGTTGCTGCGCCTTGTAGAAACGCCGGTAACAACGGCGGATTCAATGTATGACGCAGTGCAATCGATTGACTGGCTGGAACGTCTGCGTCCATCGGGTACGTTCAGTGTGGATTTTAATGGCCGCAGCGATGAAATCCGCAATACCCACTTTGGCGCGTTGAAAGTCAAGGATGCCATCGTAGACCAGATCAGAGCCGCAACCGGGCAGCGACCGGAAATTGACAAGCAGCAGCCGGAACTGCGCGTTAATGTGCACCTTTCCCGTGGCAGTGTATCGGTTTCACTGGATCTGTCCGGAGAGAGTCTGCACCGTCGCGGTTACCGGGCGAAAACCGGTGAAGCACCGATGAAAGAAAACCTGGCTGCGGCCGTTTTAGTTCGCGCAGGCTGGCCACAGAGTGACATGACTGAGTTGTTTGATCCCATGTGTGGTTCAGCCACCTTGTTAACGGAAGCGGCACTGATGAGTCTGGATATTGCTCCAGGGGTATACCGTCAGCGCTTTGGTTTCATGCGCTGGCCAGATTTTGATCGTCAATTGTGGCAAACACTGCAGGATGAGGCACAGCATCGAGCCGATCAAGGACGTGCTGCAACTCAAGTCAGGTTGTATGGCTCGGATCAGGATGCCCAGGTAATCGCTGCCGCCAGGGAAAATGTCAGGCGGGCCAAGCTGGATGGTGTGATTGAGTTGCAGGTGGGTGAACTCAGTCAGGTTAAGTGTCCGCAAGGTGTGGAGAAGGGGTTGTTGGTGACTAACCCGCCTTATGGCGAGCGCTTGGGTGAAACTGATCAGTTGATGTTTCTGTATCAACAGTTGGGACAGGTGCTTCGGGCACAATTTGCCGGTTGGCGTGCTGCTGTACTGACGGCTGACCCCATGCTGTGTAAAGTGATGGGGCTGAAGTCGCACAAAGACTATCAGTTGTTTAACGGCGCGCTGGAAAGTCGGTTGTTTTTGTTTGAGGTGTATGCGGCACGGCCTGAGAGTGAAGCAACTGATTTAGCTCAAGTGCAACAGCCAGCCTTATCAGAAACAGCGCAGATGCTGGCAAACCGCTTGCAGAAGAACCTGAAAAATATGCGCCGCTGGCTCAAGCAGGAAGGCATTGAATGTTATCGTCTTTATGATGCCGACATTCCTGAATACGCAGTTGCCGTGGATATCTACGCTGATCAGGTGCTGATCCAGGAATATCAGGCCCCCGCCAGTATCGATCAGGTGAAAGCGTTTAATCGTTTGTCAGAGGCTATAGCAGTGGTCGCCCTGGTGCTGGAGAAAAAGCCACAACAGGTTATTCTTAAGCAGCGCAAGCGTCAGCAGGGTACTGAGCAGTATCAGCGCCATAATGAAACTGGCCATTTTTTTGAAGTGATGGAACACGGCTGCCACTTGCGGGTGAATCTGCATGATTACCTGGATACCGGTCTGTTTTTGGATCATCGCCCAGTACGCCGCCGGATTCAGTCTCTGGCTGCCGGTAAAGATTTCCTCAACCTGTTCTGCTATACCGCCACGGCCACCGTACACGCAGCCGTGGGTGGCGCACTAACGACCACCAGTGTAGATATGTCGACGACCTATCTGGAGTGGGCGAGAGCCAACCTGGATCTGAATGCGCAGGCACATACTCAGCATCAATTGGTGCGCGAAGATTGCATGAAATGGTTGAAGCGTCAGCCAGGACCGGCCTACGACCTGATATTTATGGACCCGCCGACCTTTTCAAACTCCAAGCGTATGGATGGCGTGCTGGATGTTCAGCGTGATCATGTGGAGTTGATTGAGGGCGCTATGCGCTTGTTACGACCGCAGGGGCTGTTGATCTTCTCCAACAACTACCGCCGCTTCAAGATGGATTATGATGCTTTGAGTCAATACCAGATACAGGATATATCCGCGCTGACGCTAGACCCAGACTTCAAACGCAACCCACGCATCCATAGCTGCTTTGAAATTCGTAAACCCTAAAAAGAAATCGCCTGTAGGAGCTCGCTGTGGGAGCTCGCTCTGCGAGCGAATCTAATCGCCCGGAGGACCGGGCTCCTACAGGGGTTTTATATCCTCGTTGTAGGAACTCGCTGTAGGAGCTCGCTCCGCGAGCGAATCGAATCCGAATCGCCCGGAGGACCGGGCTCCCACAGACCGGGCTCCCACAGACCGGGCTCCAGTATTTCCCTTAACCCGGGTAATCGCGCTTTTTGGCACCGGTATAGAGCTGGCGTGGACGGCCAATTCGGTTCGGGCTGGAATGGAATTCGTTCCAGTGAGAGATCCAGCCAATCGTACGAGACAGGGCAAAGATCACTGTGAACATACTGGTTGGAATGCCCATTGCCTTGAGGATGATGCCAGAATAGAAATCTACGTTCGGGTATAGCTTACGCTCTACAAAGTAGGAGTCTTCCAGTGCAATCTCTTCCAGACGAGTGGCGATTTTCAGCAGTGGGTCATTGATGCCGAGTTCGTTTAGCACTTCATCGCAGGTTCTTTTCATTACCCGTGAGCGTGGATCGAAGTTGCGATAAACGCGGTGACCAAAGCCCATCAGGCGGAACGGATCATCAGGATCCTTGGCGCGTTGGATGAACTCAGGGATATTGGCTTCATCACCTATTTCTTCGAGCATGGTCAGAACGGCTTCGTTTGCACCGCCGTGAGCGGGCCCCCATAGTGCAGCAATGCCGGCAGCGATACAGGCGAATGGATTGGCACCCGATGAGCCTGCCAGGCGCACAGTTGATGTAGAGGCATTCTGTTCATGATCGGCATGCAGGGTAAAGATGCGATCCATGGCGCGGACCAGTATCGGATTGGCTTCATAATCTGAGCAGGGTGTAGCGAACATCATGCGCAGAAAGTTTTCAGCATAACCCTTATCATTGCGTGGGAAGATGAACGGTTGGCCGATAGAGTACTTGTGACACATGGCCGCCAGCGTTGGCATCTTGGCAATCAAACGATAAGCACAGACTTCACGGTGATGGGCATTGTTGATATCCAATGAGTCGTGGTAAAACGCCGAAAGCGCACCCACAACACCACACATGATCGCCATAGGGTGTGCATCACGACGGAAGCCCTTAAAGAAGGAAATCAGTTGCTCATGCACCATAGTATGGTTGCTGATGGTGGTAACAAAGGTTTTCTTTTGCTCGGCATCCGGCAGTTCGCCGTTCAGCAGCAGATAGCAGACTTCCAGATAGTCTGATTTCTCAGCCAGTTGGTCAATTGGATAGCCACGGTGTAGCAGTATTCCCTGGTCGCCGTCTATGTAGGTTATCTGTGATTCACAGGCAGCCGTAGACACGAAGCCGGGGTCATAGGTGAAAAGACCTTTGCCAGTCAGTGGACGAACATCTATGACATCCGGGCCTTCAGTGCCGGAATACACAGGAAGTTCAATCGTTTCGTCCAGGCCATCGACCGTCAAACGAGCTTTCTTGTCAGCCATAGTTGGCTCCTATCATTCGGTTATAATTACAATGACTTAGTTGTTTAGTCACTTGATTACATTGTCAGGTACTACCTGAATGAGAACCCGACAACTATAGAGCTTGGGAAGGGTTTGTCAATTCAACCTAAAGGCGAATACTGCATTGCAGCATAGCATAATATAACAGTATGAGTGATCTGAATCCCTTGGCCGTGCATATCTACTGAAAATGTAGCAGAAAGTGGTGTAGTAGCGGCGTAGTGGGTGTTAGACCATTGTTGTACAGGCGTCAAGTCGCGTTGTATTCAAACTGGTAAATGTCTATACTCCGGGCCTGAGTTGCCATTGTACACTTGTGCAATGACACAAATGTGCAATGCCAGTTCGGCGAACGAACTACTGCTTCTGAGCACTTCCCAGCAACCCGTCCTGCAAAGGGACTCAAAAGTGTGAACTAGAGCCGTGAACAAAAAACGACCTGTAAATTTAGATCTGCAAACTATTAAACTGCCACTTCCGGCGGTCACCTCGATACTGCATCGCGCAACCGGTGTCGCACTATTTTTTGGTGCCATCTTTGCGGTGTATTTATTGGGACTGTCGCTGGATTCTCAGTCAGGCTTTGATGCCGCGGCTGATCTTCTCCAGGATAGTTTCCTGGCAAAACTCATCGCTTGGGGATTCGTCTCCGCACTACTGTACCACCTCGTTGCCGGTATCAAGCATCTGATTATGGATCTTGGCTACGGCGAAGAGCTGGAGTCAGGCCAGTTGGCTGCTAAAGTCACCCTGATTGTCGGCGGTGTATTGATTCTTCTGGCAGGAGTATGGATATGGTAACAACAATTACGAATTTTGGCCGTAGCGGCCTTTACGACTGGATGATGCAGCGCGTCACAGCCGTCGTGCTGATGGCCTATACAATTTTCATGTTGGGCTACCTGCTGTTCAGTTCTGATCTGAGCTATGCACAGTGGTCTGCATTATTTGAAAACACGGCCATGCGCATTTTCACTCTATTGGCAATTTTGTCTATGGTAGCGCATGCCTGGATCGGTCTCTGGTCGGTTTCCACTGACTATATCAAACAGACCGGTGTCCGTTTCGTGTTTCAAGCCGTTTGTGGCCTGCTGGCGTTTATATACGTTGTGTGGGGCATTCAGATTCTGTGGAGTGTCTAAACGATGACTAAGCTGCGTACTTTAACCTTTGATGCCATCGTTGTCGGTGGTGGTGGTGCAGGCATGCGTGCTGCGCTTCAGTTGGCTCAGTCAGGCCTGAAAACCGCTTGTGTCACTAAAGTATTTCCGACCCGTTCGCACACCGTATCGGCTCAGGGTGGTATCACCTGTGCGATTGCCAGTGCGGATCCCAACGATGATTGGCGCTGGCATATGTACGACACCGTAAAAGGGTCGGACTATATCGGTGACCAGGACGCGATTGAATACATGTGTTCTGTCGGTCCTCAGGCTGTATTTGAGCTGGATCACATGGGGCTGCCTTTCTCACGTACTGAAATTGGCCGCATCTATCAGCGTCCGTTCGGTGGTCAGTCAAAAGGCCCGGATAATCCGACTCAGGCTGCACGTACCTGTGCCGCGGCTGACCGTACCGGTCACGCCTTGCTGCATACTCTGTATCAGGCCAATATGAAGGCTGGCACGACATTCCTTAATGAATGGTATGCCGTCGATCTGGTTAAAAATGCTGATGGCGCTGTGGTGGGTTGTATTGCTATTTGCATTGAAACCGGCGAAACCGTTTATATCAAAGCCAAGGCGACTGTGCTTGCTACAGGTGGTGCTGGACGTATCTATTCATCAACCACCAATGCGCTTATTAACACGGGCGATGGTATGGGAATGGCGTTGCGTGCAGGTTTTGCGGCGCAAGATATGGAGATGTGGCAGTTCCATCCGACCGGTATTGCCGGTGCGGGTACGCTGGTCACAGAGGGTTGCCGTGGTGAAGGCGGTTATCTGATCAATAAAGATGGCGAGCGTTTCATGGAGCGCTATGCACCTAACGCTAAAGATCTTGCAGGGCGTGATGTAGTTGCGCGCTCAATGATCCTGGAAATCCTGGAAGGGCGCGGTTGTGGTCCTGATGGCGATCACGTACTGCTGAAGCTGGATCACCTGGGTGAAGAAGTATTGCACTCACGCTTACCTGGTATTTGCGAGCTGTCAAAAACCTTCGCAGCGGTAGATCCGGTTAAAGAGCCGATTCCAGTAGTACCTACCTGTCACTACATGATGGGTGGCTTGCCAACCAACATTGGTGGTCAGGTTATTTCGCCGGATGCCGAAGGCAATGACCAGATTATTGATGGTTTGTTTGCCTGTGGTGAAGTCGCGTGTGTATCTGTTCACGGTGCTAACCGTCTGGGTGGCAACTCTTTGCTGGATCTGGTGGTATTTGGTCGTGCAGCGGGTATTCAGATTGAACAGCAGATGCGTGAAGGCTATGAAGTGAAAGATGCAACCGAAGCTGATATCGAAGCAGCCATGGTGCGTCTGAATCGCCTGAATAATTCGGTTGGTGGTGAAAAAATCGCGGATGTGCGTAAAGAATTACAGAGCACTATGCAGCTGTACTTCGGCGTATTCCGTGACGGTCCAAGTATGGATAAAGGCCTGCAGTTGTTGGGTGAAATCCGTAACAAAGTTGCCAATCTGCATCTGGATGACAAGTCTCAGGCGTTCAATACCTCACGGATTGAAGCGCTGGAACTTGAAAACCTGTTGGAAGTAGCAGAAGCCACTGCCGTTGCTGCTGTCGAGCGTAAAGAGTCTCGCGGTGCACATGCCCGTAACGACTTCACCGAGCGTGATGATGAAAACTGGCTGTGTCACTCGGTCTATTATCCGGCTGATAAGCGTATAGGTAAGCGTGCAGTTAACTTTGCACCTAAAACCATGGACGCCTTCCCGCCCAAGATCAGAACTTACTAAGAGGCTGATGATATGCTGGTAAGTGTATACAGATACAACCCTGAAACAGATGATGCGCCCTATATGCAGGATATCCATATCGATATCCCTGGCGGTAAGGACATCATGGTGCTGGACCTGCTCCAGTTGCTGAAAGAGAAAGACCCTACCATGGCGTTCAGACGCTCATGCCGTGAAGGTGTGTGTGGTTCTGATGGCATGAACATGAACGGTAAAAATGGTTTGGCGTGTATTACAGCCTTGTCTCAGGTTGTCGTCAAGGACAAGCTGGTATTGCGTCCATTGCCAGGGCTGCCGGTCATTCGTGATCTGGTCGTTGATATGACCCAATTCTACAAGCAGTATGAAAAGGTCAAGCCCTTCCTGATTAACGACACGCCTGCACCGGCTATCGAGCGTTTGCAGTCGCCAGAGGATCGTGCGGAACTGGATGGGCTCTATGAGTGCATCCTGTGTGCCTGCTGCTCGACAGCCTGCCCATCTTTCTGGTGGAATCCGGACAAGTTTATTGGACCGTCTGGCTTGTTGCAGGCGTATCGCTTTCTGGCAGATACGCGTGATACCGCCCGTGAAGAGCGTTTGGCAGAGTTGGATGATCCATTCAGCGTGTTCCGTTGCCACGGTATCATGAACTGTGTGAGCGTTTGTCCGAAGGGCCTGAACCCGACCAAGGCCATTGGTAAAATCCGTAATCTGTTGCTGCAAAGAGCAACCTGATCACGGTTCTACCCACAAAACGGCGCCCTCGGGCGCCGTTTTTGCATCTACCCAAAAGGTCTATGTTACGTCAGCCATTATTTTCTGTAGAATTTCCGGTGGATGAACTGTGTTAAGCGCAGCAGAAAAGTCGTAAAATAACGAGTATGCGTCTGTTTCACGAATCAGGCCGCATAAAAAAAACGGTAATCAGCTAAGAGGAAGCCAGCCAAGTGTGGTGAGGAGTGGTGCAGCCTTGCCGGACAGCTTACCTCAGACTCAGGGTGATATAATAATGCAAGACAGCATGATGGAGCTGATGTGGAAGAACGCTCACCTATACGGTGGCAACCTTTCATATGTCGAACAACTATACGAAACCTACCTGCTAGATCCCAATGCCGTTCCACAAGAATGGCGCGAAGAATTTGACAGACTCCCTGGAACAGGTAGTAACCTTACTCAGGATATTCCACACTCTCCCGTCCGTGAACACTTCCAACTGCTCGCTAAAACCCAGCGTAGAGCCGGGCCGGCCGCTGAGGGTAGCGTCAGTTCCGAGCACGAAAAGAAACAGGTTCGTGTATTGCGCATGATTAACGCCTATCGTGTGCGTGGTCATCAGATTGCTCGAATAGATCCACTGAATCTGCTGCAGCGTCAACCGGTACCTGATCTCGATTTGCGTTTTCATGAGCTGTCCGAAGCTGATTACGATAGCACTTTCCAGTTAGGTTCGTTGTTCTTCGGTCAGGAAGAAGCGCCACTTAAAGACATCGTTGCCGATCTGAAAAAAACCTACTGCTCATCTGTAGGCGCTGAGTACATGCACATCGTTGATACTCAGGAAAAACGCTGGATTCAGTCGCGCATGGAACCAGTTCGCTGTGACCCCGTGCTGGAGCCCTCTACCCGCAAACATATTCTGGAACGGCTGACGGCGGCCGAAGGTCTGGAAAAATATCTGGGTTCACGCTACGCCGGTGCCAAACGCTTTGGTGTTGAAGGAGGGGAGTCACTGATCCCTTGTCTGGATGAATTGGTTCAGCGTGCTGGTAAAGATGGCGCTAAAGAAATCGTCATCGGCATGGCTCACCGTGGCCGTCTGAACGTGCTGGTGAACCTGTTTGGTAAAAATCCGTCAGACCTGTTTGGTGAGTTCGAAGGTAAGAAAACCCTGGAAACTTCCGGTGATGTTAAATACCACCAGGGCTTCTCATCCAACGTGATGACCCCCGGTGGCGAAGTTCACCTGGCTATGGCGTTTAACCCGTCACACCTGGAAATTGTTTCTCCCGTAGTTGAAGGCTCTGTACGTGCACGCCAGGATCGTCGTGAAGACACTGTCGGTAACACCGTTATTCCAGTTTCTATCCATGGCGATGCTGCCTTTGCGGGTCAGGGTGTGGTCATGGAAACCTTCCAGATGTCACAAACCCGCGCCTACAAGACTGGCGGTACCATACATTTGGTGATCAACAACCAGGTGGGTTTCACCACCTCGAAGAAAGAAGATGCGCGTTCTACTGAATACTGTACCGATGTCGCAAAAATGGTTCAGGCGCCTATCTTTCATGTCAATGGTGATGACCCGGAAGCCGTGCGTTTCGTCACGCAACTGGCACTGGACTACCGCAACGAATTCAATAAAGATGTCGTCATCGACCTGGTTTGCTACCGTCGTCGTGGGCATAACGAAGCGGATGAGCCCTCCGGTACACAGCCGTTGATGTACAAACAGATCAAAGTGCAGAAAACCACGCGTGAACTTTATGCGCAGCGCTTGCAGGACGAGGGTGTGCTCTCGGCTGATGAAGCCAAAGAGATGGAACAGTCCTATCGTAAAGCACTTGAAAACGGCGAGCATGTTGCCAAGTCGTTGGTACTGGAACCGAACACTGAGCTGTTCGTTGACTGGAAGCCATACCTCGGTCACCAGTGGAGCTTCGAAGCCGACACCCGCGTCGACATAAAGCTGCTACAGGAGCTGGGACAAAAAATGTGCCGCTTCCCTGAAGGCTTTTCGATTCAGCGTCAGGTGCAGAAAATCTATGACGACCGCGTGCGTATGGCTGCAGGCGCCATGGAAATCAACTGGGGTTTCGCCGAAACACTGGCTTATGCCACCTTGCTGGCTGAAGGTAATCCGGTGCGTCTTACCGGGCAGGATGTTGGTCGAGGTACTTTCTCTCATCGTCATGCTGTCGTGCACTGTCAGAAAGATGCTACTGCTTACACCCCGCTGAAATACCTGGCAGAAGATCAGCCAAAATTTGATATTTACGACTCCTACCTGTCGGAAGAAGCGGTGCTGGCTTTTGAGTATGGTTACTCCACCACCATGCCAAATACCATGGTAATCTGGGAAGCGCAGTTTGGTGATTTTGCCAATGGTGCTCAGGTTGTTATCGACCAGTTCATCACCAGCGGTGAGCATAAGTGGGGTCGCCTGTGTGGCCTGACGATGTTGCTACCGCATGGCTTTGAAGGGCAGGGTCCGGAGCACTCGTCAGCCAGATTGGAGCGTTTCCTGCAGATGTGTGCTGAGCACAACATCCAGGTTGCCGTACCGACAACGCCGGCACAGATATTCCATCTGCTGCGGCGTCAGATGACACGCCCACTGCGTAAGCCGTTGGTGGTCATGTCACCCAAATCCTTATTGCGCCACAAACAGGCGACCAGCTCGCTTGAAGATCTGGCTGAAGGCTCCTTCCAGCCGGTTATTCCGGAAGTGAACAAATTGGACGCCAAGAAAGTCAAGCGTCTGGTCATGTGCAGTGGCAAGGTCTACTACGATCTGTACAACCGCCGTGCCGAGCTGGAAAAAGAAGACGTTGCCATCGTACGTATCGAGCAGCTCTATCCTTTCCCGGAAATGCCTCTTGCCAACGCCATAGCCGACTATACTAACCTTGAGTCAGTAGTGTGGTGTCAGGAAGAGCCGATGAACCAGGGTGCCTGGTATTGCAGTCAGCACCACATGCGTCATGTGTTACAGAAGCATAATCCGAAACTCTTCCTTGAAGGTGTCGGACGTCCTCATGCAGCAGCACCAGCTGTAGGCTATATTTCTGTACATATAGAACAGCAAGAAAAACTGGTTAATGAAGCGATTAATGGTTAATAACACGTTCGAATGAACCACTGAGCAGCATACAAAAAGGAAAGAACATGAGTATCGAAATTAAAGCACCTACATTTCCTGAATCGGTCGCCGACGGTACAGTCGCTACCTGGCACAAACAGCCAGGTGAAGCCTGTGTAACTGATGAACTGATTGTTGATATTGAAACTGACAAAGTTGTACTGGAAGTTGTTGCACCGGCAGACGGTGTGCTCAAAGAGATCGTCAAGGGTGAAGGCGACACGGTATTAAGCGAAGAAGTCCTGGCGATTTTTGAAGCGGGTGCTGTAGCGTCAGAAGCTCCTGCAGCAAGCGCAGCTTCTCAGGCAAGTGCCGATACTTCAACCACCGACGCTGAAAAAGTCGGCCCGGCGGCACGCAAGCTGATTGATGAAAATAATCTGGACGCCTCGCAGATTAAGGGTACCGGCAAGAATGGTGGTATCACTAAAGAAGATGTTCAGGCTTATCTGAGCAACCGTAGCGCCGCACCAGCTGCCGCAGCACCTAAAGCTGCCGCTGCACCCACTCCAGCTTTAAATATCCCCACTGGTGAGCGTGTTGAAAAACGTGTTCCCATGACCCGTCTGCGTGCCACCATCGCCAAGCGCCTGGTGGAAGCACAGCAAAATGCCGCCATGTTGACTACGTATAATGAAGTTAACATGAAGCCGGTCATGGAGTTGCGTAAACAGTACAAAGACCTGTTTGAAAAAACCCATAATGGCACCCGTTTGGGCTTTATGTCCTTCTTTGTCAAGGCCACCACAGAAGCGTTGAAACGTTTCCCGGGTGTCAACGCGTCACTCGATGGCACGGATATGGTTTATCATGGTTATCAGGATATCGGTGTGGCTGTATCCACAGATCGTGGCTTAATGGTGCCGGTCCTGCGCGATACTGACAGTATGAGCCTCGCTGATGTAGAAGCTACGATTGCCGATTTTGGTAAGCGTGGACGTGACGGCAAGCTGGGTATGGATGATATGCAGGGTGGAACCTTTACCATCACTAATGGTGGTATATTTGGTTCACTGATGTCTACGCCGATTCTGAATCCACCGCAGACTGCTATTCTGGGTATGCATAAAATTCAGGAGCGTCCAATGGCTGTCAATGGTCAGGTGGTTATCCTGCCAATGATGTACCTGGCCTTGTCCTATGACCACCGTATGATTGATGGGAAGGAAGCGGTACAATTCCTGGTTACGGTAAAAGATCTACTGGAAGATCCTGCACGTCTGCTGCTTGAAGTCTAAGTACGGATAGTCACTCAACTGAAAACAGGATAGATTAATGTCTGATAAGTTTGATGTAATTATAATTGGTTCCGGTCCTGGCGGTTATGTAGCTGCTATACGTGCCGCACAGTTAGGCCTGAAAACGGCTTGTGTTGAAAAATGGGTTGATAATAAGGGCGCGCCGGTATTAGGCGGCACCTGTCTGAACGTAGGTTGTATTCCGTCTAAAGCACTGCTGGAAACGACCCACAAGTTGCATGAAGCACAACATGGCTTTGCTGCACAGGGTATCCTGGCTGACAACGTGCATATGGACACCAAACAGATGGTGAGCCGTAAGAACCAGATCGTAAAAAATCTGACCGGTGGTATCGCTGGTTTGTTCAAAGCCAATGGCGTTACCTTACTGCAGGGTAAAGGCAAGTTGCTGGCCAACAAACAGGTTGAAGTGACTGCCAATGATGGTTCTGTCAGCCTGCACGAAGCCGAAAATGTCATCCTGGCTTCCGGTTCTGTACCGGTTGAAATTCCGCCAGCGCCTCTGACAGAAGGCTTGATTCTGGATAATGCCGGTGCGTTGGATATCGATGAAGTGCCCAAGCGCCTGGGTATTATCGGTGCTGGCGTTATCGGTCTGGAAATGGGTTCTATCTGGGCACGTTGTGGTTCAGAAGTCACCGTACTGGAAGCGATGGACTCTTTCCTGGCGCTGGCTGATCAGGATGTTGCCAAAGAAGCTCACAAACAGATGACCAAGCAGGGCCTGGATATTAAACTGGGTGCCCGCTGTACTGGAACTGAAGTCAAAGGCAAGGAAGTGACTGTTAAGTACACTGATGCCAAAGGTGAACAGGAACTGGTAGTCGACAAGCTGATCGTAGCTGTAGGTCGACGCCCACTGACTCAGGGCCTGGTCACTGACGACACTGGCGTCAAACTGGACGAGCGTGGCTTCATCTTCGTTGATGAGCAATGCCGTACCAATGCCCCTGGCGTATATGCCATAGGCGATATTGTTCGTGGTCCGATGCTGGCGCATAAAGCGTCTGAAGAAGGCATTATGGTCGTGGATATCATCGCCGGTCATAAAGCACAGTTAAACTACGACTGTGTACCGAACATCATTTACACTTTCCCTGAACTGGCTTGGGTCGGTAAAACCGAGCAAGAGCTGAAAAATGAAGGTGTAGCGATCAAGATTGGTAAGTTCCCGTTCGCGGCATCAGGCCGTGCAATGGCAGCCAATGCCACAGAAGGTTTCGTCAAAATGATTGCTGACGAAAAAACCGATCGTATTCTGGGTGTACATATCGTGGGTGGTATCGCCTCAGAACTTATCGCGCAAGCGGTGATTGCGATGGAATTCTGTTCAACTGCAGAAGATCTGCAGATGACAGTATTTGCTCACCCAACTGTGAGTGAAGCGGTTCATGAAGCCGCACTGGCTGTGGATAACCATGCTATCCATGTAGCCAACCGTAAAAAGCGCTAACCTGAAGGATTGTTGTGCAGTGACAGGCCATAAGCCTGCTTCACTGCGCGTGCAGTTCACACAAGGTGCAGTCAGCGGTTAACAGCCCTGTGCTGTACATGTTTAATCGATAATTCAACGGATCAGAACATGAACCTTCATGAATACCAAGGCAAACAGTTGTTTGCTCAATATGGTCTGCCGGTTTCCAAAGGCTTCGCGGTAGATACACCGGAAGACGCAGCCGCAGCAGCAGAAAAAATCGGTGGTGACAAATGGGTTGTAAAAGCCCAGGTTCACGCAGGCGGACGTGGTAAAGCTGGCGGTGTTAAGCTGGTGGACTCTCCTGCCGATGCAGCAGCCTTTGCTAAAAAATGGCTGGGCCAGCGTCTGGTAACTTACCAGACAGATGCCAATGGTCAGCCAGTTACCAAAATTCTGGTAGAAACCTGCACCGATATCGCCAACGAACTCTACCTGGGTGCAGTTGTTGACCGTTCTACCCGTCGCATCGTTTTCATGGCCTCTACTGAAGGTGGTGTTGAAATCGAAAAAGTTGCGCACGAAACGCCTGAGAAAATTCTCAAGGCTACTGTTGATCCTATGACTGGTGCACAGCCATACCAGGGCCGTGAACTGGCTTTCAAACTGGGTTTACAGGGCGATCAGATCAAACAGTTTGTACAGATCTTCCTGGGTCTGGCAAAAATGTTCGAAGAAAAAGATCTGGCACTGCTGGAAATCAACCCTCTGGTTATCACTGACGCTGGCAATCTGCACTGTCTGGACGCGAAAATCGTTATCGACAGCAATGCGATTTACCGCCACAAAGATATTCAGGCGATGCATGATCCTTCACAGGACGACGAGCGCGAAGCGCATGCGGCTCAGTGGGAACTGAACTACGTTGCCCTGGAAGGTAACATCGGTTGCATGGTCAACGGTGCCGGTTTGGCCATGGGTACTATGGATATCGTTAAACTGCACGGCGGCCAGCCTGCCAACTTCCTCGATGTTGGCGGTGGTGCAACCAAAGAGCGTGTTACCGAAGCTTTCAAGATCATTTTGTCTGATAGCAGTGTGAATGCGGTTCTGGTTAACATCTTCGGCGGTATCGTACGTTGTGACCTGATTGCTGACGGTATCATCGGTGCTGTGAAAGAAGTCGGCGTTGAAGTTCCAGTTGTTGTACGTCTGGAAGGTAACAATGCTGAGCTGGGTGCCCAGCGTTTGGCTGAGTCCGGTCTGGATATCATTGCAGCCACCAGTTTGACTGATGCAGCAGTGCAGGTCGTTAAAGCAGCGGAGGGTAAATAATCATGGCAATTCTTATCAATAAAGACACCAAAGTAATCTGTCAGGGATTCACGGGTGGCCAGGGTACCTTCCATTCTGAGCAGGCGATTGCTTACGGTACTAAAATGGTCGGTGGTGTTACACCGGGTAAAGGCGGTACTGAACATCTGGGTCTGCCGGTATTCAATACCGTTGCTGAAGCAGTAGAAGCTACCGGTGCTGAAGCGTCTGTCATCTATGTACCTGCGCCTTTCTGTAAGGATTCTATCCTGGAAGCGGCTAACAGCGGTATCAAACTGATCGTTTGTATTACTGAAGGCATCCCGACACTGGATATGCTTCAGTGTAAAGTTAAGTGTGATGAACTGGGTGTGCGCCTGATCGGCCCTAACTGCCCTGGTGTTATCACCCCGGGCGAATGCAAAATCGGTATCATGCCTGGCCATATTCACCTGCCAGGTAAAGTCGGTATCGTATCGCGTTCCGGTACACTGACGTATGAAGCGGTTAAGCAGACTACAGATGCTGGCTTCGGTCAGTCTACTTGTGTCGGTATCGGTGGTGATCCAATCCCGGGTTCTAACTTCATCGATATTCTGGAGTTGTTCCAGAATGATCCACAGACTGAAGCGATCGTTATGATTGGTGAGATCGGTGGTTCTGCTGAAGAAGAAGCCGCTGCGTACATCAAAGCCAATGTGACCAAGCCTGTTGTGTCTTACATTGCCGGTGTTACAGCACCTGCTGGTAAGCGCATGGGTCATGCCGGTGCGATCATTTCCGGTGGTAAAGGTACCGCGGCAGAGAAGTTTGAAGCACTGGAAGATGCCGGTGTTAAAACAGTTCGCTCGCTGGCTGATATAGGTAAGGCATTGTCTGAACTGACCGGTTGGCCAACCAAGTAATCTATAGCCACACGTCAGTAATAGGGCAGCCTTTTGGTTGCCCTATTTTTTTGCTGTGACTGAGCGTTTTTTGTACAGTTGTTGATTTGTATCAATCGTGATTAGTACATTAGCTTTATAATCACTCGTTTTTCGCATTTTGAGATTAAAAAGCAGTGGATGTACCCTACCGTCAAAACCAGTCAGTAATTGCTGACAACTCTCATCAGGAATCTATTCAACAGTTGGCACGCAAAATAGAAGTGCTGCTGGGGCAGGATTTTCAAAGCTCGGACATTAAGCAGCTTGCATTAGCTGTATCTGAGCAAAAGATCCCGTTTACGTTGATCACACATGAGCTAGCATCACTTAGGACCAAGGCGATCAATGTCGCAGTTATCAATGCTGATATGGTTGCTGTGGAACGCACTCAGAATGAGTTTAATCAACTCGAAGATAGTTTTGCCAGTCTGTATATACAGCATTACCTTAAGGATCTGGAAAAGCGTAATCACTTGCGCATTCAGCATATCAATGCACTGAGTGAAAAAAATCTGCTGGTACATTTCGAAGCGCACTTGCTCTGGATGCAGGACTTGGTAAAAGCGGTATTAAGTAATCATCCTGAGCTGCTGCCTGAGTCCAATCCGTTGTGTTGCGAGTTTGGTCAATGGTTGTATGGTGAAGGTCAGGAAATTATCCGGGATAGCAGCCATCGTAAACATATAGAAGAGTTGCACCAAAAATTACACGGCACTTCGGCGGCTATAGCTAAAGAATTACACCATGAGCGTAATAATTTGCGTATGCACGCGTTAATCAAACGAACTGAATTTTTGTCCCTGGATCTGGGCAGTGAAATATCTCTGATCAATAATATGATATTGGTCAGTACGTATAATAAGGACCCGCTAACCGGTTTGTTGTCACGTCGCTCAATGGATAAAGTGCTGATCAATCAAATGGAGATATCCAAAGCCACCGAAACCTCGTTTTGCGTAGTCATGTGTGACCTGGATAACTTCAAGCTGTTGAACGATGATAAGGGGCACCTTGTTGGTGATGCCGCCCTGAAGTTTTTTGCACAGCGTATGATTGAGCAGTTACGGCGTTCGGATCTGATTTTCCGCTTTGGTGGGGAAGAGTTCTTAATCGTATTGCCTTCAACCAGCTACCAGCAAGCCTATAATCGGGCTGAAAGTCTTCGCGCTTCATTGCAAAGTGCGCCATTTTGTTTTGAAGGCGAGCAGCAGATATTAACAGCCAGCTTTGGGGTTGTAGAAATTGCACCTGAGCAGTACCGCTATATCGATAAGCATGCCATTAATGATGTGATCCATGAAGCAGATAGCCGCTTGTACAAAGCCAAAGCAACCGGACGAAACTGTGTTGTCTAGATGTTATGGCACCCTGTGGGCATCAACTTCAATATGCAGCAAGCGGGACCCGAGTAACTCTATATGACCCTGATAGCGTTCATCTCCAGTGCTGGTGAACTCAAAGTTGTAACGCCGTTTAAGGTGCAACTGGCCGTTATGCGGGTTGCGTGCCATGGATAAGTGTCGCAAGGCGACACTCTGATCCAGCAGCTGTAAAGCCTCTCGGTCACAATAGCGCTTAACCTGTTTCAGGGCCAACTCCCGAACCTTCAGATTTTGCCACCACAACAGCGCAATCAATGCGATCAGACTCATCCATATCAGCGCCGTCAAATCAATCCACATAAATACATCCTTAAACCCTATCGCTGGAATATACACTGAGTATCCCGCAAATTATAGTTGTATGAGAGCCGCTAAGAATAGATGAAAATAGTTGACATAAATGGTATGGTATAGCCAGATCCACCGGTAACATAAGGGAGACTGGCATGGTTGGAATGCGCACACTTGATACGCTCAATTTCGATAATACTTATGCAGAACTGCCCTCGCACTGGTTTCAGCGTACTGAGCCTAAAGCACTGAAACATGCACATTTAATCAGCTTTAATCCGCGTGTGGCGGCTTATCTTGATCTGGATCCCTGTCAGACACATCCGCAGGATCTGGCCAGTTATTTTGGTGGTCAGATGGTATTACCAGGCGCTGAGCCCATAGCAATGAAGTATACCGGACATCAGTTTGGCCATTACAACCCAGACTTGGGCGATGGTCGAGGTTTGCTGCTAGGTGAAGTGGTTAACAGCAAAGGGCAACGTTGGGACCTGCATCTGAAGGGGGCAGGGCAGACGGCCTATTCACGTTTTGGTGATGGTCGGGCGGTGTTACGTTCCAGTATTCGCGAGTATCTGGTCAGTGAAGCCATGTATGGACTGGGTATCCCCTCAACCGAGGCACTGTGTCTGGTGGGAAGTGAGGAGTATACCTCACGCCTGGGGATGGAGCCCTGTGCCATGTTGCTGCGCGTCACCCCCTGTCATATTCGCTTTGGTCACTTTGAATGGCTGTATTACAGCAGTCGCCATGATGAACTGAAACAACTGGCTGATTACTGTTTGACGCGTTTTTATCCAGAGTGCAGCGAGGCTGATCAACCCTATCTGGCCATGTTTGATGAAATCATGGAGCGCACGGCACGGTTGGTGGCACAGTGGCAAACCTACGGTTTTGTCCATGGTGTTCTGAATACCGACAATATGTCGATCCTGGGTGAGACTTTTGATTACGGGCCTTACACCTTTCTGGACAACTATGACCCGGATCATGTTGCCAACAAAAATGATGACGGTGGGCGCTATGCCTTCTTCCGGCAACCAGCCATAGTGCAGTGGAATCTGGCGTGCCTGGCACAGGCGCTGTTACCCCTGATCTCCAGGGAGGCGCTGGAAGCCAGGCTGGAGAGTTTTCCCGCCAAGGTGGCTGAGTATCAATTGAGTCGTCAAAAAGCCCGTCTTGGCCTGCAAACCGAGCAAGCAGGGGACGCCGAGCTGATAAGTCAGCTGTGGCAGTTGTTTGAACAGCAGAAAACCGACATTACCCATTTTTTCAGTGAGCTGACAGAGCTGTCGCCTGATGAGCTCAAGGCTGAACAGCTGCAGGCGTTTACCCAGCCAGATACAGCGGCCTGGGCTCAGTGGTTTAAGGCCTATCAGCAACGTGTCATGCAGGAGCATGCCAGTGAGCCCATCAGGCATCAGCAGATGCGTTCTGTGAATCCTTATTATCTGCTGCGCAACTACATGGCGGAGGAGGCTATACGTGAAGCGACGCAGGGTGATTACCGGCTGGTGAATCAGTTACTGCCGATTCTACGTCACCCTTGTGAACGCCACGATGCCAAAGCACAACGTTTTCTGGCCTCACCACCGGACTGGGCCGCCGCAATCTGCCTGACCTGCTCATCCTGATCAGCAATTTCGATAAATACAGCGTGTTGCGCTAGAGTTGCCCTGAGTGATCTATTAGACTAAGGGTTAACTTCTGCGCGGGACATGGGAATGTATTTTCAGCACGCATTTATTCTGGATAACTGGCTCAATCTTTTGGCTCTGACCTGGTTTCTAATCTGCTTTAATGGCTATATGGCTTATGCCAGAGTGAAAAGCTTTACTACACCCTGTCTGGCGAGCGTGATGCATATCTATCGCACCGAGTGGATGCGGCGCATGCTGACACGTGATAATCGTATCGCCGATACTACCGCCATCTCCAATCTGGAACGTAGTGTGTCATTTTTTGCCAGTACTACTATTCTGGTAATGGCCGGTATTCTCACCGTCATGAGTTCGACCGAGCAGGTGATCAGCCTAATTGAAGATTTGCCTTTTGCTATGTCGGCTACTCGCAAAGAGTGGGAGCTGAAACTGCTGGTGATGTTGCTGCTGTTTGTCTATGCCTTCTTTAAGTTTACCTGGAGCCTGCGCCAGTATGGCTTTGCTTCGGTGATGGTCGGTGGAGCACCGGCACCGGGAGAGGGGTTGAGCGAACGTGAGATGGAAGCGCATGCCGCACGTGTCGCCAAGATGACATCCATGGCCGCCAATAGCTTTAACCTGGGTTTACGTTCCTATTATTTCAGTATTGCTATACTCAGTTGGATTATCAACCCTTGGTTATTCATGGTGTTGAGTGCCGTAATTGTCTTTGTGCTATACCGTCGTGAGTTTCGTTCTTCAACCCTGACAACCCTGATGATGAGCTCTGAACTGAACCGGCCAGTGATTTCTAACATCGATAATGGCACACAATAACTTGAAACTCTGAAATTTGCCCCTATATCTCAGCCAGTGTGAAGGCATTCAGCCTTGATGATTTTTCGTCAAACATGAGTCTGAGGTACAAATGAGTACAGAAACCCAGAAAGAAACACTTGGTTTTCAGACCGAGGTTAAGCAACTCCTGCACCTGATGGTGCACTCGCTCTACTCCAACAAAGAAATCTTCTTGCGTGAGCTGATTTCCAATGCCTCTGATGCAGCCGAAAAACTGCGTTTTGAAGCCCTGGAAAATGCCGAGCTTTATGAAGGAGATTCAGATTTAAAAATTCGCGTTAGCTTTGACAAAGACGCCAAAACGGTCACCATCGAAGATAACGGCATCGGTATGAACCGCGATGAAGTGATTGAGCATCTGGGGACGATTGCCAAGTCCGGGACTGCCAGCTTCATGTCGCATCTTACCGGTGATCAGTCCAAAGACAGTCAACTGATAGGTCAGTTTGGTGTCGGCTTTTATTCCTCTTTTATTGTTGCCGATCAGGTCGATGTGTTTTCCCGTCGTGCCGGTACCGCTGTAACTGATGCGGTGCACTGGTCTTCACGTGGTGAGGGTGACTTCACCATCGAGCCGACTGAAAAAGCCGGACGTGGTACACGTATCGTGCTGCATCTGAAAGACGCTGAATCTGAGTTTGCGGATGGCTGGCGTCTGCGCAGCCTGGTACGTAAATATTCTGACCATATCGCCTTTCCGGTGTTAATGGAAAAAGAAGCACCAGAGGCTGAAGAAGGTGAAGAAGCGCCTGAGGCCAAAGCACCTGAATTCGAATCAGTTAACAGTGCAACAGCCCTGTGGACACGCAGTAAAAGTGACCTGAACGACGAAGAGTATCAGGAATTCTACAAGCATATTTCCCATGATTTCGCCGAGCCGCTGAGCTGGTCGCATAACAAGGTTGAAGGCAACCTGGAATATACCAGCTTGTTGTATCTGCCCGGTCATGCACCGTTTGATCTGTGGAACCGTGAAGCGCCTCGTGGCTTGAAGTTGTACGTGCAGCGTGTGTTCATTATGGATCAGGCTGACCAGTTCCTGCCACTCTACCTGCGTTTCATCAAGGGTGTGGTCGACAGCAATAATCTGTCGCTGAACGTCTCCCGTGAAATTCTGCAGAAAGATCCGAATGTCGATAAGCTGCGCAGTGCCCTGACCAAGCGTGTACTGGATATGCTCAGCAAACTGGCCAAAAACGATGCTGAAAAGTATGCCAGCTTCTGGAAAGAGTTCGGCCAGGTGATCAAAGAAGGGCCTGCTGAAGATTACGCCAATCGTGACAAAATTCTCAAGCTGTTGCGCTTTGCCTCTACCCATACCGGTAATGCCGAGCAGAGCGTAGGCCTTGAAGACTATGTGTCGCGGATGAAAGAAGGTCAGGAGAAGATCTTCTACGTCGTGGCTGACAACTACAATACCGCTAAAAACAGCCCGCATTTGGAAATCTTCCGCAAGAAAGGTATCGAAGTGCTGTTGCTGACAGACCGTATTGACGAGTGGATGATGAGCCAGTTGTTCGACTTTGAGGGCAAGTCCTTCCAGGATGTCACCAAGGGCGAACTGAACTTGGGTGAAGTCGAGACCGAAGAAGAGAAGCAGCAGCAGGAAGAAAGCGCCAAGGTGCTGGAAGGCTTGCTGGAGCGCCTGAAGCCCGTGCTGGATGCCCGCGTGTCGGACGTTCGCGTTACCCATCGACTCACCGACTCACCAGCCTGCCTGGTACTGGGAGACTACGATATGGGTGCGCAGATGCGTCGCATTATGGAAGCCGCTGGCCAGCCGGTACCAGATAACAAACCGATCTTCGAACTTAACCCTGATCACCCGTTAATTAAAAAACTGGATCAGGAACCCGACGAAGCCCGCTTTGCCGACCTGGCTCTGGTATTGTTCGATCAAGCCGATCTGGCCGCCGGTGGTCAACTGGACGACCCTGCTGCCTACACCTCACGCTTAAATAAGCTGCTGCTTGAATTAAGCGCCTAACCAATATCGCCCTCCGGGCAAGCGGTCTGTAGGAGCCCGGTCTCCGGGCGATTTTCCTGCTGTGGGAGCCCGCTCTGCGGGCGAAGGCTCGGTCCCCGGGCGAAAATACCCCCATTTGGCACCCTGTTTTCGCTCGCGGAGCGAGCTCCTACAGAATTTAATGTAGGAGCCCGGTCTCCGGGCGATTTTCCCGCTGTGGGAGCCCGCTCTGCGGGCGAAGGCCCGGTACCCGGGCGATATTGTCTCCAACCCTCTCGATTTGTTTGTCACTCTGGTTTATTCTTGAAATAAAATCATTCCAACCTGTCAGGATATTCCAATGAAAACAATACTTGCTCCACTCTCTTTAGCACTGCTACTTGGTAGTAATGTTGTATTTGCTGATGCCGAAATTGAAGGTATTGTTGATCGTCATTGTCAGGCTTGCCATGATGCTGGATTAGCCGGTGCACCAAAACTTAGTGATGCAGCCAGTTGGGCTCCGCGCCTGGAAACTGGTATTGATGCAATGGCCAAAACGGTAATATCCGGTAAGGGTGCTATGCCACCTAAAGGGACCTGTTTTAGTTGCACAGAAGAGCAGATACATGCTGCCGTTGAAGAGCTGGTAGGTCGTCTGCAGTAAGCGTATGCTGAATAAAATTACCTGAGGAAGAGAGTTATGTCTGAGGAACAGAAACAACTGACTGATTCATTTAATGCCCTGTTAGCATTGACGTCTGATCTGGTGTTTGTCATTGAAGATGAAACAGTTCGTATTGTGAGCCCGGGTGATGAAGATTGGTTATTGGTCAGTGAGTTGCCCGGTAAAACACTGGAAGACCTGTTCCCTCAAGACTTTCTAACATTATTGCGTGGTTATATCAGAACGGCCCGCGAACAACGTCAGGTAGTTAAAAATGAACTGGTGTTCCGCCCGGATCACCAGCACGCTTTCAAAGCGTTGGGACTGAAAGAGGTGATCTGGTTCCATAGCCGGATTATAGTTACCGACGACGACCGATTGATCTGGTCTCTGCGCAATATCAATGATCGCAAGAAACTTGAACGGCGCATCACCAGCCAGGCGCAACGTGACCCACTGACCGGTGCCTACAATCGTCGAGCATTAATGCCCGTACTGGAACAAAATATTGCCCAGGCGCAGCGCTATGACGGCATCTGCAGTATGTTATTAATCGATGTTGATGATTTCAGTGGCATCAATGATGAGCATAGCTGGGATGGTGGCGATCAACTGCTACGGCATATGGTTACCGAGCTGCACAGAATGAAACGAACCGCAGACTTTCTGGCTCGCTTCAGTGATGACCAGCTAGTGCTTTTTCTACCTGAAACCAATCATGACCAGGCATTACTGGCCGGTGAACGCGTGCGTAGACTGACAAGCGATCTGGAGTTACCCTTCGCCTCTGGCAATATCAGCTGCACCGTCAGTGTCGGTGTGGCAACGTTGGCAGGTATTGAAGATTCATCTGAAGATATGATTCGCAGAGTGATGGAAAACCTCGCCGTAGCACGCCAAAGCGGCGGAAACCGTGTAGAAGGTGAATCCTTTTAATATCCCCTGTAGGAGCCCGGTCCCCGGGCGAATAAAACCATCGCTCGCAGAGCGATCTCCTACAAGGGGGCATGTGTGATGTTGTGTAGGAGCCCACTGTGGGAGCCCGGTCTCCGGGCGCATAACCCCATCGCTCGCAGAGCGAGCTCCTACAAGGGGGGCATGTGTGATGTTGTGTAGGAGCCCGCTGTGGGAGCCCGGTCTCCGGGCGAATAGAACCATCGCTCGCAGAGCGAGCTCCTACAAGGGGGGGCATGTGTGATGTTGTGTAGGCGCCCGCTGTGGGAGCCCGGTCTCCGGGCGAATAACGGGCGAATAACCCCAGAATTTACAATTTATCTATCAACTGAGCCATTTCAGCATCTGTCCCTATGCTGATGCGCAAAAACTGATTAATACCCGGTCGGGTAAAATGCCGCACTAAAATCTTCTCAGCTCTCAAGGCTTGCATCATCTCTAATGCATCCCGCTGCGGATGCGTTACAAAAATAAAGTTGGTTGCCGATGGTAATACTTTAAATCCTTTGCCAGTCAATGCGGCCGTAGTGTGCTCGCGGGTATGCATAATCCTTTGGCAGACATCTTTGAAGTAGGCATCATCAGCAATAGACGCTGTTGCTGTTTCAACGGCCAGCATGTCCAGCGGGTAAGAGTTAAAGCTGTTCTTAACCCGTTCCAGTCCGGCGATGAGATCCGGATGTCCAAATGCGGCACCGATGCGCATGCCAGCCAGTGAACGCGCCTTGGAAAAGGTATGTGTTACCAGCAGGTTAGGGTAGCGTGCAATCAGGCCGATGGCGGTTTCTGCGCCAAAGTCTACATAGGCTTCATCGACCAGTACCAGGCTATCCGGGTGGCGCTGCAATAACTGTTCAATACGGTTGATAGGCAGGGCGATCCCTGTCGGGGCATTGGGATTAGCAAAAATAATCCCGCCATTTTCTTGATCATAATCAGCCAGATTAATCCGAAACTCACTGTCCAGCGGGATTTTTTTGGCTTCAATCTGCAAAAGATCACAATAGACTTCATAGAAGCTATAGGTGGTCTCAGGCATCAGCAGGGGTTTGTTATGACGAAAAAAGGCCATAAAGGCTAACGCCAGTACTTCATCAGAGCCATTGCCGAGAAAAATCTGTGAATTATCCAGGCCATGATATTCAGCCAGTGCCGTTTTCAGTTTGCTGGAATCAGGGTCAGGATACAGACGTAATCTGTCTGTTGGAAAATCGCGCAGCACTTGCGTTACGCCAGGTGCTGGCGGATAAGGATTTTCATTGGTATTCAGCTTGATCAGATCGAGCACTTTAGGCTGCTCACCCGGCGTATAAGGTACCAGGGAGCGAATGGCCGGGCTCCAGAATTTACTCATGACAAATATTGCCCCAGATAAACTAAGCTTGGAAGGTGACGAGTTGCTCAGTTTAACAGATCAAATCTGTTCAGGGTAATAACCTGATAGTAATCAGCGATCCAAAGCACCAACATCCAGCATAGGAGCCGCGTCAATGGTGTGCGCACCGAGCATGGTGGCAATGCGCTCTAATGATGATATCACCATCGACTGTTCCCACCCTCGCATGAGCTCAAACTCCTCCACCAGCCTGTCCTGCAGTGTTGCAGGTGCGGATTCAAGCAGTATCAGCGCTTCGTCGGTCGGATAAACCAGCACTTTACGCTTATCTTCCTGGCTGCGAACCCGGGTGACCAATTGCTTCTTTTCCAGACGGTCAAGAATGCTGGTAACCGTCGCTTGAGTCAGGTTCATCTCTTTTGCCAGGGCGCCAACCGTCATTGGACCCTGCATATGCAATGTCTGCATTGACATGAGTTGCGGCATGGTCAGGCCGGTGGCACGACTTAACTGTTTATCGTGAAGTTCAGCAGCACGGATAATCTGGCGTAACAACACCAATACATCCTGACTTTTCTGCATAAGGGTTTCCAGCTCTTTAGGGTTACTGTCATAAAAGCCGCTCTTTGTATCGCTTTCATAAAGGTAATGCAAATTGATAGGAATCACCTCCCGTTAATTATATTGTAATGCAATACGATATAATATTTAGGGTTTAGATGCAAAGAAGCGCTATTTGCGCCTAATAATAGCTTAGTTATGCTGTTTTTATGCTGGGGTTGAAACAATCTGTGGATGTGTTTTATAATAGATCCATAGTAAAGCTAAATATAAAGGACACTATGGAAAGCGACACGAAGTACTTTAGAAAACCTGTAGCAACGGATGGTCAGCCGCTGAACGCCTTAATCAGTCGTTGCCCGCCGCTGGACACTAACTCTACTTACTGCAACTTACTGCAATGTACACATTTTGCAGATACCTCTATTGCTGTCGAGGATGCTGATGGCGCCCTGGTTGGATTTATTTCCGGCTATATTCCGCCTTCACGGCCAGATGCACTGTTTGTCTGGCAAGTAGCTGTCGACCCGACCTGCCGTGGCCAAAAACTGGCCCAGCGGATGTTAACGGCGTTAATTGAGCGTTGCAGGGCAGAGCAGTCAGTTCGTTACATTGAAACCACAATTACCCCGGGCAATGTGGCATCAGAAGCCTTGTTCAGCCGGGTATACAGCGATCTTGAGGCACCACTGGAAAAAACGGTGCTCTTCAGTCGTAAAGAACATTTTGCCGGCCAACACGATGATGAAGTGTTATGGCGTGGTGGACCGATGGGTAAACCTCAGGCCTGAGTGCCGATTACCCAAACGTAGAATCTAATTAATAACGAGGAGAAATAATGAATATTTTTGAACAGGTTGAATCAGATGTACGTACCTATTCACGTTCATTCCCAGTCGTATTTAACAAAGCCAAAGGTGCGTCACTGTTCACCGAAGATGGCAAGGAATATATCGATTTTCTGGCCGGTGCCGGCACACTAAACTATGGGCACAACCATCCAGCGCTGCAAAAAGCACTGGTGGACTATGTATTGGCTGACGGTATTACGCATGGTCTGGATATGTACTCAACCGCCAAGCGCGAGTTTCTGGACACTTTTCACGAAATCATTCTGAAGCCGCGTGGCATGGATAAATTCCGTGTCCAGTTTACCGGTCCTACCGGTACCAACGCTGTCGAAGCCGCTCTGAAACTGGCACGTAAAGTTACTGGGCGTAGTGAAATTGTATCCTTCACCAATGGTTTCCATGGGGTTTCCGGTGGGGCGCTGGCCTGTACTGGTAACGAACACCACCGTGGTGGTATGGGTTCAAGCCTGTCTGACGTTACTCGCATGCCGTTTGACGGCTATCTGGGTGAGGGTGTCGATACTACTGAATACCTTGACAAAGTCCTGTCTGATCCGAGTAGTGGTGTTGATCACCCTGCCGCTGTGATTGTTGAAACCATTCAGGGTGAGGGCGGCTTGAATGCAGCCTCTTTCGAGTGGTTGCGTAACCTGGAAAAAGTCTGTCGCAAGCATGACATGCTGTTGATTGTTGATGATATACAATCAGGTTGTGGCCGTTCAGGATATTTCTTCAGTTTTGAAAAAGTCGGCATTAAGCCGGATATTATTACCCTGTCGAAGTCGCTTAGTGGTTATGGTCTGCCGTTTGCGCTGACTATTTTCCGCGAAGAGCTGGACCAGTGGGCACCGGGTGAGCATAACGGTACCTTCCGTGGTAACAACCATGCCTTCGTAACGGCCGCCACAGCCTTTAAAACCTTCTGGAAAGATGACACTTTCGCTGCGGAAGTGCGTCGCAAAGCTGAAAAATTGCGTGCAGGTCTTGGATCTCTGATTAATAAGCATGGCAAAGGTAGTATGATTCTGAAAGGCCGTGGCCTGATGAGTGGTATTGAGTGTCCAAATGGAGACCTGGCTGATCGTGTTACCAGTATCGCCTTTGAAAAGGGTCTGATCATTGAGACCAGCGGTGCTCATTCACAGGTAGTGAAATGTCTGGTGCCATTGGTCATCACAGATCAGCAGATTGAGTTTGGTCTGCGAGTACTGGATGAATCATTTGCTCAGGCCCTGGCTGAAAAAAATAGCAAAGCATCTTAATAATCAGAGAGTAAGGAATACATCGTGATAGTACGTACATTGAAAGAATGCGAAGCATCAGAACGTTGCGTTACAGCAGAAACCTGGAAAAGCGTCAGAATGCTGCTGAAAGATGACAAGATGGGATTCTCTTTCCATATTACGACCATCTTTAAAGGCACAGAAACACATATCTGGTATCAGAACCACCTGGAATCCGTCTACTGCATGAGTGGTTATGGCGAAGTGGAAACCCTGGCCGATGGCAAGGTGTATCCAATTGAACCAGGTACGCTCTATATCCTGGATAAGCATGATGAGCACCTGTTGCGTGCTACATCAGAAGACATGGTCATGGCCTGCGTGTTTAATCCGCCCCTCAGCGGTAAAGAGGTCCATGATGAGAACGGCGTTTACCCGCTGAGCGAGTAAAAACGATCCGGACAGGAGTCACAATGCACACAGTTGAAAAAATCGGCGGCACGTCAATGAGCCGCTTCAGCGAACTGATGGATACCATTTTGATTGGTAAACGTCAGGGCGCGGCACTTTATAATAGAATCTTTGTGGTTTCAGCCTACGGTGGTATCACTAACCTGTTGCTGGAACACAAGAAGACGGGTGAACCGGGCGTTTACGCTCGGTTTGCCGATGCTGAACATGAAACCGCCTGGCAGGCAACGCTGGATCAGGTCCGCACCGCCATGTTGACCAAGAATGCTGAGCTGTTTTCAGGAGATGACCTGATCAAGGCCGACACCTTCATTCTTGAACGCATCGAGGATGCCGCCAGTTGCATGGAAAATCTGCAACAGCTTTGCAGTCTGGGTCACTTTCAGTTAGAAGATCATCTGTTAAGGGTCCGTGAAATGCTGGCATCACTGGGTGAAGCGCACAGCGCGTTTAACTCGGTGCTGGCGCTGAATAATGCCGGTGTTAATGCGTGCTTTGTCGACCTGTCTGGCTGGCACCAGGAGCACCCTCTCAGTTTTGACGAGATGATCCAGCATCATTTCAAAGATATAGATTTAAGCTCGCAACTGCCGATTGCCACAGGTTACGCGCATTGTAGCGAAGGCGTGATGCGTACCTTTGACCGCGGTTACAGTGAAATGACCTTCAGTAAAATAGCTACCCTGACTGGGGCACATGAGGCGGTTATTCATAAAGAGTATCACCTGAGTAGTGCAGATCCTGCCGTCGTTGGGCTGGATAATATCGTCACCATCGGGCGTACCAACTACGATGTAGCCGATCAGCTCTCCAACCTGGGTATGGAAGCGATCCACCCCAAAGCGGCCAAAGGGCTGCGTCAGCAAGGCATCCAGTTGCGAATCAAAAATGCTTTTGAACCGGACCATTCGGGTACGGTCATCAGTAATGATTACTGCAGTGCCAAACCCTGTGTCGAGATCATCGCTGGCCGCCGTAATGTTTTTGCGATTGAAATCTTTGATCAGGATATGCTTGGTGACAGTAATTACGATATTGAGCTGGCCAGGTTGCTGCATCAGTTGAAGCTGTACATCGTCAACCGCGACTCTGATGCCAACAGCATCACCTATTATGTTTCAGGTACGCGCAAGATGGTTAATCGTGCCGTACGCCTGATCGGTGAAGCCTACAAGGGTGCCGTAGTCGATTTGACCAAAGTGGCAATCGTTTCGGCGATAGGTTCGGATCTGAAAGTATCCGGCATACTGGCAAGAACGGTTTCCGCATTGGCATCAGCCAATATCAGTATCCAGGCGTTGCACCAGTCGATGCGTCAGGTTGAAATGCAGTGTGTAGTGAAGGAAAGCGATTACGAAAATGCCGTAAAAGCCCTTCACCACGCCCTCATAGAGCAAGAAGACCACGGCGACGTAATTTGCGCGGCTTAATCGCCTGTAGGAGCTCGCCTGTAGGAGCTCGCCTGTAGGAGCTCGCTCTGCGAGCGATCAAAATCTTCGCCCGGAGACCGGGCTCCTACAAACCAAATCACACGTGTTCGTCGAACACGTCGCTGATTTGCTTCATTAAACGGCGTTCTTCCATCATATCTTCGATCTGACGGCGACGCTTGCCGTTGTATTTGAGGCGGCTGCGGCCGACCTCGTCGTCTTCAGAAAACTGTTCGCTCCAGTCATCTATCTCATCGATAGCGACCTGATCGACACGTACTTTTGTGCCCATCTGTTCTGCTCTCACCCAAAGGTTAATACGTTGGCCTGACAGGCCTCATGTTTACTGTAGCCGTGCTTAACAGCCCGGCTACATAACCGCGAATATAGTGCCGAACCTCCAGGGCTCAAAATTAAAAAAATCTATAGCAAATCAAAAAAATTCCTATAGATAACTATTTCTCCATCACATAATTGCCCGGGGCATCACATAATGGGAAAACTCCGTCATCCGGGTTGCCTAGTGTGGGTGGTAGCACATGGCCCGGAGACGATTTGGATTCCAGCCAACCCACCCAAGGCTCCCACCAGGAACCCTGGTGTTTTTCATGCTGCTGCAGCCATTGATCTGGTGGTATATGCTTGTCTTCAGCCCGCTGCAGTCCAATCTGGAAGTTGCGGCGTGGGTGGCCGGGTTCACTGACAATACCAGCATTGTGGCCGCCACTGGTCAGTACAAACGTGATCTCTGTATTGAACAGATCGTTAATCTTATACACCGATTTCCAGGGGGCAACGTGGTCTGTCACGGTGGCAACGGCAAACACGGGTACGCGAACATCCCGTAAAGAGATCGGGCGGTCGTTGACTATGTAGCGGCCACTGGCCAGATCGTTATTGAGGAACAGCAGGCGCAGGTACTGTGAGTGCATGCGATAAGGCATGCGCGTGGCGTCACTGTTCCAGGCCATAAGTTCGCTGGTACCGGGTTTATCCCCTAACAGATACTCATTGACCATCCTTGACCAGAGCAAGTCATAGGAGCGCAATAGCATGAAGGCGCCTGCCATCTGTTTGGTGTCCAGATAGCCTTTATCCCACATCATGTCTTCCATATAACTCAGCTGGCTTTCATCAATAAACAGCATCAGCTCACCGGCTTCAGTGAAGTCAGTCTGTGCGGTGAACAGGGTCATGGACTTCAGTCGGTCATCTTCATCACGTGCCATCGCTGCGGCTGCAATCGACAACAGGGTGCCACCGAGACAATAACCGGCAGCATGAATTTTCTGATCCGGAACGATCTTGTTGATCACATCCAGCGCCGCCATGATGCCTTTTTGGGTATAGTCTTTCATCGACAGGTCACGGTCTTCCACTGTGGGATTATGCCAGGACACCATGAACACGGTATAACCTTGATCCACCAGATATTGCACCATGGATTTGCCAGGTAAAAGATCGAGAATGTAGTATTTCATTATCCAGGCGGGCACAATCAATACTGGCTCAGCTTTGACTTTCTCGGTGGTGGGCGTGTACTGGATTAACTCAATCAGACGGTTACGGTACACCACTTTACCAGGCGTGACAGCGAGATCCCGTCCGACTTTAAGGTCTGACTCTGCCGGTTGTTCTTCCAGCAGTGTGTGCTGCATATCTTCAATCAGCTTTTGCATCCCTTGCATCAGATTCATGCCCCCTGATGCCAGGGTTTTATTGGCTACAACCGGATTGGTGGCCGCAAAGTTGGTCGGTGAAAGCATATCCAGCCACTGGCGTGCAGAAAAGGTCACCATGTTTTCATGATGCTTGGCGACGCCGGGGATATTGGTGGTTGCGTAGTGCCACCATTGTTCGTTGAGCATGAAATTCTGCGAAATGACGTTGTAAGGGAATTTATTCCAGGCCGGATCTTTGAAGCGCCGATCGTCCGACAGGGGTTTGATGAAAGGTTTGATTTCCGGATCAAACGCCGCGCGCGATGCCCAGAGCATAAAGGCCGAATTTTTACGCAGAATATTCTCGGTCATTTCGGCCATTTTACCCGGCGAATGGCCCATATGAATGAGCCAATCCATATAGGCAAGCAGCAGCGATGCCGGAGACATACCTTTAGTGTAACGTCCTTCCATTGCGTGGATCAGACGATCCAGCGTTGTTTTAATTTCGGGCATATTGGCCCCTTGAATGCCTGTCATGAATGGTATCCTTTTTAATTACCTAACCCTGTGTTCAGTTTAGTCAAAAATAATCAAACTTCATCCAGTTGTATCAGTAAATATCCTTATACACCTTTTGCTGCATGTGCGAAATGGATAGAATGGTTTACACTAAAGTTTGAATCGCTCTGTCCCAAAGCGAAGGAAGTCAGTTATGTCTACAAAGTACCTCAAGCGTTTTTTTAAGCCACGTTCCATTGCCGTATTTGGTGCATCAGAACGGCATGACAGTCTTGGAGGTATCGTGCTGCGCAACCTGTTGGACAGTGGTTTCAAAGGTCCGATTATGGCGGTCAACAAGGAAGGTTATCAGCAGGTGAATGGCGTGACCTGCTATGAGGGTGTTAGCAGCCTGCCGGAAATGCCGGATCTGGCCATCATCTGTACTCCGCCTGACACCGTGGCTGACCTGGTACGAAAACTGGGTGCCAATATGGTGCGTGCTGCATTGATTCTGACCGGGGGACTAACGCTGGAAAGCATCACCGGGCAGGGCAGTATCAAGGATGAGATTCGCGAAGCGGCACGTTCTTACGGTATTCGTATCCTCGGGCCGGATTGCATGGGTATGTTGATTCCCGGTTCCTCCATGAATGCCAGTTTTTCCCACGTTAACATCCGCAAAGGGCGGGTCGCTTATGTCGGCCAGTCAGGGTTGATCGGCACCGCAATGATTGACTGGGCCAACGGTCAAGAGATAGGTTTCTCGCATTTTTTAACCCTGGGTGACGGCGTCGATGTTGATCTACCCTCCATTATTGATTATCTGGCCGGTGAACCCACCACCCATGCGATTTTATTGCAGATGGACCGGGTGATCGGTCCGTCTCGTAATTTCATCTCGGCGCTTCGGGCCGCCTCACGTAACAAGCTGGTACTGGTACTGAAGTCCGGCATTATTCCCGATGGGCGCATGCAGGAAGAGGTGTGTGAAGGCATCGCCGATCAGGATGATGTCTACGACGCTGTGCTGCGCCGGGCCGGTGTAGTAAGGGTCGATACTTCGGATATGCTCTTTAACGCCCTGGAAACACTTACGCGGATGAAACCCATGCGTGGTGAGCGTCTGGCGATTGTCTGTAATGGTATGGGGCCGAACGCCCTGGCACATGACCGCCTGAAATCACGAAAAGGGCAGTTGGCTGAGCTTACCGAGGAAACCGTGGTGGGGCTGGCCGAATTTTTACCGCCTCACTGGAATGGTCGCAATCCAGTAGACATTAACGCTGATGCCACGCCGGAACGCTATGCTGAGGTTGTGGCCCGGCTAACCAAAGACCCGAATGTAGATGCGGTACTGTCTATTCACGCCCCCACGCGTATGGCACCGAGTGTGGAAACAGCCGATGCGGTAATTAAAATCGCCAAAAAAACCCCGCGTAACGTGCTGACTTGCTGGATGGGGCGTGAGTCCGCTATTGCGGCACGTAATCGCTGCAATGCCTCTGGTATAACCACCTTCCTGAATCCGGAAGAGGCGATAGATGCCTTTATGTTCATGGTGGAGTATCACCGTAACCAGAAAGTGATGCGGCAGACCCCGGCCCCTTATCGTATCGATAATGAACCCAACCGTAATAAAGCCCAGCAGCTTATTCAACAGGTCATCGACGAAGGGCGCGATTACCTCACCCATCCAGAAGCCTGTGAGCTGCTGGATCTGTACGAAATTCCAACATCCAACACTCACTATGCTGAAGATATTGCTCAGGTAGTCGATATTGCCAGTCAACTGGGCGGATCGGTTGCCATCAAGGCCTTGCATCAGGGCAATGTCTATCCATTCAGCTATGAGCGCGATGGTAATCGTAATCTGCGCTGGCGTGATCTTGCCCTGGATCTGTACTCCATGACTGAGGTGCGTCACTCAACCACCAAACTGGCCTATCGTGTTAGCGAGCGTTATGCGCCGGAGCAGCAAATGGGTTTTGCGGTGCAGCAGATGAAGCGCGGCTTTCAATCCTTGCAGATTAATCTGGGCATAACGCGTGATCCGGTGTTCGGCCCGTTGGTCATTTTTGGTATTGGTGGCTATACCGCAGATACCCTGGCCGACCGCTCATTGATGCTGCCGCCAATGAACTCCGCACTGGCTGAACAGCTGGTGAAACAGTCACGCGTGTATGGGATCGTGGCTGAAAACAGCGACTGGCCTGAACGTGATCTGCAAAACATCTGTGATCTGCTGATCAAGCTGGGGCAGATGGCGGTTGAATTGAAGCAGCTCAAAGCGCTGGAGATTAACCCCTTATTACTGAATAAACGTGGTCTGCTGGCTGTGGATGTCTGCGTATCACTGGGAGAGCCGGCCAGTTTGTCAGTGTCGCCTTATCCGGAGCATCTGACGGAGCATATTCGCCTGAAAAAATCAGGGCGTCCGGCAACACTCCGAGCGATTCGTGGTGAGGATGAGCCTGCACATCTGGAGTTCTACAACAAGCTGTCTCCAGAATCGATCCGACTGCGCTATTTTTACAGCCGAGGGGTACCAACCCATCAAGAGCTGGCTAACTGGACGCAAATTGATTATGACCGGGAAATGGCCTTAATCGTGATTGCTCCCAAAGCAAATGCGCGAGGCTATGAAACGCTCGGTGTCGCCAGAGCGGTGACCGATGCCGATAATATTCGTGCAGAGTTCTCTGTGGTCGTGCGCGATGACCTTCAGGGAGAAGGGCTGGGCGTGGTGCTGATGCAGAAGATCATTCAGTATTGCCGTGATCGCGGCACACTGATGATCATGGGCTCAACCTTGCCGTCCAACAAGGGTATGCAGGCGCTGGCACGGAAGCTGGGCTTCCGTAACAGCTACAATGCCGAAGAAGACGTGATTGATATGAAACTGATGCTGCATGAGCCTACTGAAGACTGGCAAATGTTACGTTTACAGCAGTGAGCATCCGTGCAATCAGAGCGTCGGGCAGAAAATATCATGCAGGGTGCCAATCAGCCGTTTGGCCTTGTCGCCCTGCAGCGAGTAATAGATAGTCTGCGATTCACGGCGGGTTTTAACCAGCCCGTCACGGCGCAACAGCGCAAGATGCTGAGACAGAGCTGATTGGCTCAGATCCAGAAAGCTGTTCAACTCGGTTACCGATAATTCGCGGTTTCCCAGGTAACACAATATTAGCAATCGACTGTCATTGCCCAGTGCTTTCATCAAGCGGGCTGCTTCAGCGGCATTTTGTTTCATTAGAGCCAGGCCGTCTGGCGCCATCAGGGATTCCTGAGAATCCTCAGAGGTCATTACAGCATTCAATTCAGTCACCCCAAGAGTCATAGTTTTTGTCGTAATTTTGTTTCTATCGCACAACTATTTTACAGAAATCCAAGGTCTGGATAAAAGCCTGTATTATACTGTCATACCATTAATATAGTACTGTAGCAGAATGCGTTCAGAAAATATTCTGTCTGAATAATGGACATTGCCTCATGCTGAAAAAACTGGCCCGGCCAGTAAACACCTTGCTGATTATTCCGGTGCTGTTTATCAGCCTGGCGGTCAGCAGTGGGCTTTTCAGCCGGGCCAGCATTGAATTCAGCCGGTTTCACGGTTTAATGGATAGCCGCTTTGGCTCATCGCGCCTGCAGGTGTCGCAGCGTTGGGAGGCCATGCTCAGAGAGGCCGCTCAAGCTGACACTGAGCAGCAGAAGCTGGAAATTGTTAACCAATTTGTGCATCAGTATGTGCGCTACCGACTCGACCGCAGGCTATACGGAGTTGAAGATTACTGGGCCTCGCCATTGGAGACCTTAGGGAATGGTCTGGGGGATTGTGAAGATTACGCTATCCTTCAATATGTCAGTTTACGCCAGGCTGGTATCAGTGATGATCGTTTACGGCTGATCTATGTTAATGCCAGAACGGGGGGGCCGCGCAGTAGCATTACCCAGGCACATATGGTGCTGGGTTATTACGTTACCCCTACATCTGAGCCATTGATACTGGACAGCCTGATCGCCAACATTCGTCCGGCATCAGAACGCGGTGACCTGTCACCGGTGTTCAGTTTTAACAGTGAAGGCTTGTGGGCAGGGGGAGCAACCTCGCCAGCTGCCAGTGCAACAGCACGTTTGTCACGCTGGCGTAACCTACTAGAAAAAATACAGCAGGAAGGGGTGAGTTTTCAATGAGATCGGCAAGTCAAAGAGTGGAACAGGAGTGTTGCTTATGTCACTGATACGTCAATTGTGGATAGCCGTTGTCGTGATGATGTCCATTGCCTTTATCAGCAGTTTCAGTATCAGTACTTATAAAGCAAAGGCTTACTTTGAAGAACAGTTATTGCTGAAAAATATTGATAATGCCGGCTCGCTCGCGCTGACACTGTCTCAGATTGAAAAAGACCCGGTCACACTGGAATTACTGATTGCCGCACAATTTGATACCGGCCACTACCAGCGCATTGAACTGCTCAGTCCGGAAGGTGAACCTCTGCAAAGCAAAGTCTATGAAGGTGATGATGCAACCGGTGTGCCCGAGTGGTTTAAGGCGATCACCTCGTTGAACATAGAACCGGGTGTTGCCCAGGTGCAGGATGGCTGGTTTCAGTACGGGACTCTCTATATTGAAAGCCATAAACGTTTTGCCTATCAGGCCCTCTGGACTACCACCCGCGACTTATTAGTATGGTTTTTGCTGGTGGCCCTGGTGGCAGGTGGTCTGGGTACCTTGATTCTGAAATTGATCACACGTCCACTGGATGATGTCGTCAAGCAGGCTGAAGCAATCGGTGGGCGACGTTTCATCAAGTCCAAAGAGCCACGCACGCTTGAGTTTGGGCGGGTGGTAAAAGCGATGAATATTCTGTCTGAACGTATCCGCCAGATGCTGGACAGTGAACGTAAGCGCCTGGAAGAGATGCGCCACAAAAATCAGCATGATGAGCTCACCGGGTTGGCAAACCGGGAATACTTCCTCAGTCAGCTGGATACCAAGCTCAACAGTATTGATTCCGACAGTCAGCATGCGCTGTTATTGATTCGGGTGCGCCATCTGGCGCTGCTCAATCAGCAACTGGGCCATAAACAGACTGATGCTTTACTGAAACATCTGGCACATGTCATCCAGAAAGTCACTGAAGATACCGCTGATGACTTCACCCAGGCCGATGTCGGGCGTCTGAATGGCAGTGACTTTGTGTTGCTGCTGACCGATGCCCTGGATCTGGATTCGATCAGTGAGGCGCTGCTGCATAAATTGCTAACCTTGTCGGCTGACTACGATCCGGTTCCACAACTGCCCATGGCTGCCGCCTATTTTGCACCCGGCGATAGCCGTGCAGACCTGATGATGAAACTGGATACCTTGCTGGCTCATGCTGAACAACGCGAGATAACCTGCCGAGAAATATCGCTGGCACATCAGAATTCCCCGCGTTTTCATAGCGCTGATGAGTGGCGTATGGTGCTGACGGAGGCGCTGATACGTGATCGTGTAACAGCGCAATACTATCCTGTACTGGCCAGCGATAGCGGTTTGCTACATCAGGAAGCGATGATGCGTCTGGAGTTGCAGGGTGAGGTGCACTCAGCGGGTTACTTTATTCCCTGGGCGCGGCGACTGGGTATGTTACCGGAACTGGATGTCGCCATGGTGAATTTTGTACTGGAGCAGTTACGTCGTTTAGAGGATGCGCCGTCAACCGCGATTAACTTATCAGCCGAAACCCTGGGTGATCTGGTTGCCGTAAATCGCCTTTGTGATCAGTTGAAAGACCGGCCGCGGGAAGCCCGGTTACTCTGGTTTGAAGTCAGCGAGCGTTGTGTTGTTCAGCATCCGCAGGTGTTCAAAGAGTTCTGTCGGCAGATCAAACCGCTCGGCTGTCGCATCGGTCTGGAAAGGGCGGGTGCCGATTTTGCCCGGATCAGCAATCTGCAAGAACTGGGGCTGGATTATATTAAGGTGGATAATGCCTTTATCAGCGACCTGGAAGGCAATAACACTAACCAGAACTTCCTGCGTGGATTAGCAACATTGGGGCACTCCATCGGCTTGTTGGTGATTGCAGACGGTGTGAAAGCGGGCTCACAAACCCCCTTGCTGAAAATGCTGGGTATGGATGGTTATACGGGGCCAGGTATCAAAGAAATCTGAGCGTGTTTTCTTCGTCGTCATCATCGCCGATCAGATTAAGGCTACGATGGTTTTCACGCAGGGTCTGGCGTGTCAGCAACTTTTGTTGTGCCGCTTTGGGTAGATCAGTGAACTGTATCAGGCCCTTCTGAGTCAGCAGATCGATCACGTCTTCCAGCACCCTGACCAGCTCGGTATCGGTGGTTTGCAGTGCTGAAGCAGTTACAGTGGCTTTGCAGGCTTCGCATTTGACGTAATTCAGAAATTCTTCTGAACGCTCATTAGCCACTTCAGGAAAGGCATCGGATTGGGTTTCGCTCACTCCGATAATTTTACCGCTGCTGTTTCGCTTGATATACATGCCTCAGACTCCCTGACGTTTATAGCCTGAATCATAGCACAATGCCAATCAGTGGCCACGTACAACCAGCATCAGATGCATACGATCACGCACATCCAGTTTCTGGAAAATAGCACTCAGATGCGCTTTAACGGTACGCTCAGTGATATCCAATTGCCGGGCAATTTCCTTGTTGCTGGCGCCGGTAATCACTGCCTGGGTCACTTCTTTCTCACGCTCAGTCAGAATGCTCAGATCAACCTCATCACGTTGCTGTTGCTTCAGAACGTCTGAAAGGATGCCAATCATCCGCGTAACCAGCGCAGATGGCAGCCACATGGCGCCCTGATGTACACTCAGTGCAACCTGTTGCAGCGTGGCTATATTGGCCAGGGCTTCGGTATAACCCCGTGCACCGGCTTCCAGCGCGTTACGCAGTTCATCGGTGTTTTCCAGCCGGGTCAGGACAACAACCTTGCAACCGCTTTGAGAATAGAAGGACACCAGATCCAGCCAGTTACGGCTGGCAGACAGAATCCACACCAGCGTATCCGCATCTGCCGCAGGAGGGAGTGAAATGCTGGTATGAATATCAGCGTCTGGAAAGGCCGCTTGCCAGCGTGGGCTGATAAAGGCTTCGTCCGTCAGAAACAAATTTTTATGGTTCATCTTTCACTCATTGCCTGAGATGTTGCTCTAAGAACAGGTTTTAACAGGTATTCCAATACGGTTTTCTTACCGGTGAGTATATCCACCTGGGTGATCATCCCCGGAATAATGGTCAGGTCGTTATCAAAACCTGATTCATAGGTGCGCAGTCTGACCAGATAGTAGGTGTTATCCTGCTCATCGGTAATGGTATCTGCACTGATATGTTCCACTTCGGCATCCAGGCCCCCAAACACAGCGAAGTCATACGCGGTGAATTTGATCATGGCTTCCTGTCCCGGGCGGATAAAGGCGATATCCTTGGGCGGAATGCGTGCCTCGATGATCAGTTGGTCATCCAGGGGAATAATTTCCAGCACTTCATGACCGGGCGCCACTACCCCGCCTACGGTATTGGTAAACAGGCGTTGCACGGTACCGCGAACCGGCGCGCGGATCTCGGTCTGCTTGACGATGTCTTCCAGACCCGATTCAGCCTGGGACAAGGTATTCAGGCGTGCCCGTGATTCCGATAACTGTGAATTCCAGCGGTTACGGACGGTCAACTCCACTTCACGAATTTTGTTTTGTGCTTCTTCAATCGCCGCTTCATTCCGGCTGATGATCGCTTCCGCCCGGTTCAGTTCTCCGCGGGCATTGGATACTTCACGCTCCAGACGAATAATGTCGACATCCGATACCGCTCCAGATTGCAGCAGCGGCCGGGTAACCTGCAGTTCCCGGGAACTTAATGACAGGCTTCTGGCATGTTGAGAGCGTGCGGCACTGGCTTCACGCAGGTCCTGCTCACGTTGCTCCAACTGGCTTTGATAGATGGAGATCTGTTCATTCAGCTCTTCACGGTTACTGAAGAAGGTGCTGCGCTCATGCGCCACAATATCCGGTGCTTCCAATACCAGATCGACCGGAAAATCAGGCTCATCGAGATTGCCGATCAGCGCTTGCAATCGCGCAACTTCGGCTCTCAGGGAGAGGAACTGTGCACGACTTTCTCTCAGGTTGGACACGGCACGGGTAGGATCAATTTTCAGTAACAGATCACCAGGATTAACGATCTGGCCTTCATGCACCCGTATCTCTTCAATAATCCCCCCGTCCATCGACTGTACCACCTGTAACTGGCGCGAAGGGATAACGCGTCCGTCGCCACGAGCAACCTCATCCAGCGGTGCGTAAGCCGCCCAGACCAGTAGTGCGATCAGTGCCAGAGCCATAATATACAGTAAGCGGCGTGCATGAACCGGTTCCTGCTGAATACGACCCCATTCAGCATCGACAACCCAGTCTTTGTCAGCCGGGTTGCCCAGCCAGCGCCCAAAAATACGGTCCAACATGGGCGAACCACGCTGACCAACAGTCTGGCTGATTTGTCCGACCCTGTCGAAGCCTTGCTGTTCCAGTGTTGTTTTCTGCGCAGTCATCAGTTTGCACTCCCCACACGGCCCTGTTTGAGCGCTTCCATAACTTCGGCTTTCGGGCCATCTGCCACAACCTTGCCAGCATCGATGACCAGTAACCGGTCGGCCAGAGCCAGCAAGGAGCTGCGATGAGTAATTACCAGCAGGGTTTTGCCTCGTGAATAGCGTGCCAGATTCTGCTTGATGGTTTCTTCACTGGAGTGATCCAGTGATCCCGTTGGTTCATCCAGCAGCAGCAGGGGAGGATCATTGATCAGTGCGCGGGCGATGGCAACCGACTGGCGTTGACCACCCGAAAGCAGTTGACCACGTTCACCCACCTGCATATCAAAACCAGCAGGATGTGAATTGATAAAGGGTGCCAGGCCACTGAGCGTCGCCGCACGCAGAATCTGGTGATCTTCTGCCTGAGGGGCGGCGGTAATGATATTGTCCTTTAAGGTGCCGAAAAACATCGACACATCCTGAGGCACATAGCCGATCTGGCGTCGCAGTTCTGAAGGGTCAATCTGACGAATATCCACACCGTCAATCAGAATGGCGCCGGATTCAGGTTCGTACAGACCCAGAATTAATTTTTCCAGCGTACTCTTACCCGAGCCGTTACGTCCGAGTACGGCAACATGTTCACCGGCTTTTATTTTAAAGCTGACATCGGTCAGTGCCTGACGCTCATCATTCGGATAGCGAAAGCACACGCGTCTGAATTCGATTTCACCCTGCAGCGAAGGACGACTAATCCAGTTTTTGTTTTCCGGACGCTCAATGGGGCGTTCCATGATCTCGTTCAGAGACTGCATGGCTGTAGCGGAATGGTGGTATTGGGCCAGCAGTCCAGCCGCCTGGCTGATAGGTGCCATGGCACGAGAAGACAACAGATAAGCGGCGATTAAGCCACCCTGGGTCAGATTGCCCTCAATAATCATATACACACCGATAATAATAATGGCAACCGCCACACTATGCTGTGTCCACTGCGCGCCGTTGGTGATAGACGCTGAAATCAGCCGCATCTGTGCCGCTGTACGTGTCAGGAAAATGGTGGTTTTTTCCCAGACAGACTGAATTTTACTTTCAGCCCCAAAGCTTTTCAGTGTTTCCAGGTTGGACAGGCTCTCGATCAACGTGGAGTTGCGCATCGCACCCGCTCGCATAGACGTTTCCGACAGACTATGCATCTTGGCCTGAGCACTCAAAGCGTAGATCAATACCAATAACGCACCGGCTATAATAGGCAACACCAGTGGCCAGCCGATGATTGCGATAATCGTGGCAAACAACAGCACAAAGGGCAGATCAACCAGTGCAACTACGGTCAGTGAACCAATAAAACTACGCACCGATTCAAAGGACTGCACATTGGCAGCAAAAGAGCCAGCAGACGCTGGACGATTGGCCATTTTCATGCCCAATACCCGTTCCATAATCGCTGAAGACAGTTTGACGTCGGCGCGGCTGGCGCCCAGATCGACAAACCAACTGCGCATCAGCCGCAATACCAGGTCAGCCGACAGTACAATAAACACCCCGACCGCCAGTACCCACAGGGTGTCTGTCGCATGGTTGGGGACTACGCGATCATACACATTCATCACAAACAGCGGCATGGCCACGGCAAAGCAGTTAATCATCACCGCCGACAGTAAGACATCCCGGTAGAGTCGGCGATTCTCAGCAATAACGCCCCAGAACCAATGGCGGTCACGTACTTTTTTAATTTCCGGTGCGCGGCTGTCAAAGCGAAATTCGGGCCGGGCGTAGATTACCTGACCGGAAAACTGTGACTGAATTTCCTTTAGTGGCACAGCCACTACGGTTTCACTCAGTTCAGGGTAAACGATTTCGGCCGTTTGTTGTTCAGTATCAATGCGGTTAACCACGCAGGCCTTGTCATTTTTCAATAACAGGATAGCGGGTAGCAGATTGCTATTGAGTTGATCCAGGCGACTATGACTGATACGGCTGGCAAGACCCGCACGCTTGGCCGCACGTCCAAAAACAGAAGGGGTAAGAATGCCATTGACCAACGGCAGTCCCGCTATGGCTGTTTCTGCAGAAACCGGCGCGTCATGAAACCGAGACAGAATAAGCAAACAGCCCAGTAATGCACCGCCAGGGGTTTCAGTAAACACAGACATACAGTGTCTCAAGTCAGATAAAAAAGACGGACCTGGAAATCAGGCCCGTATAGATCAGAACTTAACCAATAAATGGTTTTTAATCAACGTTGCAGACGGCTTTGCGCAATACTGCTGTTGACATCCAGATCAGGGCAGGCGCTTTCAGCGTCAACCGTAAAGCTCTCTGCGCCCAGATCAGACAGACTCGGCAGCCCTTCGCGTACAACATCCAGTGCTGGCAGAAGCTCGCCCATGCTTGTCAGGGTGCGCGCAGCAGCAATGCTGCGATCATAGACAGCATTGGTGTAAGCACGGCTAGCCTGGAAGTATTCGTTTTCTGAATCCAGTACGTCTAACAGGGTGCGATCACCGATATCAAACTGGTCTTTGTAGGCAGTACGAACGCGGTCAGAAGAAATGCGGTGCTGGTTCAGGATCGGCAGTTGTTCATCCAGCTTGCGCACATCATTAATAGCAATCTGCAGCGTCTGACGCATATCGACACAGGCCTTGTCGCGTTCAAACTTGGCAACATTCACTTCTTCGTAAGCACGCTGCAAAGATGCCCGGTCACGACCACCATTATACAGATTGTACTGGAATTCCAGCGCAACCCGGCCATCACTACGGCGGTTGTCAAAGCCCTGATCATCATAATCCTGGGTGCCGTAACGGGCGGTCAGATTAAGGCGTGGTCTGAAATCAGAGCGTCTGCGATCAACCGCAGCTTCCTGAGACTGAATGTTACGAATCGCTGCATGGAAGGCCGGGTTGCCCTGGTAGGCAAGCTGTAAGGCTTCACGTACGTCGTCAGGAATGCGGGTGTCATTGAGTGTGGCAGGCAGCATGTTGTCAGCAGGTAATTCGCCTACTATGCGTAAATAACGTGCACTGACATCGTGCAGGTTAGAGAGTTCGGTCAGCAGGTTGGCCTCGGCTAAAGATAAACGACCAGAAATCTGCTCCAGATCGGCACGGCGTGCAACACCGGCTCTGGCACTTTCTTCAATTCGGTCAAACACGGTGATGTGTTCGTCAAAGTTATCTTCAGCCAGCGCTACGAGTTCACGGTAACGCATCACGTCTTCGTAAGCATTCACCGCCTCTAACGCTGTATTTTCAACGTTATCCAGCAATTCGAAGTAGCGTACCAGTTGGGCGCTTTCAAAGCGTCTGACTTCGTTACGGGTTCTGAAACCGTCATAGAGCATCTGTGTCAGACTGATCTCAGCGGCGGCACCGGAGAATTCATCTTCTCCAGTATAGTTTTCCCAGTCCCGGTACTCGTGGCCGTAGCCTGCGGTAAAATCGACAATGGGTCGATAACCGCCGCGGGCAAACTCGGTGTCATAGTCAGATGCCATGAAAGCGTGCCAGCTGGCCTGCACTTCAGGATTGGTTTCAATTGCCTTGCGAGCGATGTCAGCAACGGTGGTACTGTCCATTTGAGCGTAAGCAGAGACAGATAAAAGGCAGCTGCCAGAGATCAGACAAGCCAGTAGCGTGCGTGGAGCTTTAATTATTTTCATTCCTTTCACCCATGATTAAAGCATTAAACATGATTGTATTCAGTGTAGGTTAGCACTTAAGCGTAAGCAAAAAGTAATCAGTCACTGCAATAACTTATAGGCTGTGTAACAAACGCTGTAAAGTTTCTGACAATAAATCATGTTCCTGATTGATTGTGCTATCCAAAGTTCGTTTAAGCAAAATACGCGCCATATTTTTGAGATCTGAGCGGATCAGGGCTTCGGCTCCCATCAATACTGCCATTGGCAAACCGTCGGCATAGGCACTGTGGATACCATTAATCAGCCAGTCGATCTGCTCACTGCGAACGGGTTCATCGGCGGTTGCACTCAAGCTTAAAATCAGCAGCTCTGAAGCACACAGCCATAAATGATGCTGCAATCTGGTTGCAATTTCATGACAGGCGCGAGCGTATCCCAGCGCATATGCGTGCTCATTGCAGTGAGCCAGGGTCGAAGCGGCAAAAAATAATTGGTAGCAATGGCTGCTTGGCGTCAGGGTCTCAGCAGGCAAGGCCAGCAGTTGCTCGCAGCATCTGCTGGCTTGTTCAGGTTGGCCATCAAAACACCAGGCCCAGGCCAGAAAGCCCATAGACAGAACGGTGGGGCTCTCGTGACTGTATTTATTCAGCTCATCAACATCAACCTGTTGTGTGAGTAATAGCGACTGCTCGGCATGGCTGCGACTCTGTTGGAAGTGCCCCATCCAGAAATGACTGTTGGCCAACGCCCAATGAGCCAGAGTCAATTGGGCTGGCGTGTCGGCATGATCATATAACAGATTCGCGGCCTGCAAACGTGATCGTTCAGTATCTACCGAGCCTATCCCTAAAAACAGCAGATACAGGGAGCGGAAACTGGCGGTTTCATCGGCAACCTGCTTCGCCAGTTGTAAGGCTTCAGAAGCCGCTTTGAAGGCATACAGGTCACCGTAACCAAAGGCCATGATACGACTCTGTGCCAGATCATTCAGCAGCGTTACGCGCAGTTCCAGGGAAAAATCCACCGAAGTATCGAGTTTCAGAGCTGCACCCAGGCAGTGAGCGGCATCAGCATAGCAGCGCTGCTGTAAGGCGGATTGACCACAGCGTAAGTAAAGGTCCGCTGCTTTTTCCTGCTCACCTGCTGCGCACCAGTGGTAAGCCAGACGCGCCTTGATTTCAAATGGGGTTTTACCGCGTTGTTTCTGTTCCAATTGCAAAGCCAACATTCTGTGTACGTAGCGCTGGCGGCTCGGTGGATTTAATGAAGCCAGCACCCGTTGCAGCAAGGGCGGCGTGAAGGCAAGCTGTGTTTTATCCTGCCACTGCAGCAGCTTGGTCGTAATCAGTTGTTCTATCGTTTCGTTCGGCGTTGCCAGATTTTGTATCTGACCTATCTGCAAAGCCTGATCCGAGTGAATATCCGGCCAATATAAAGCCAGTTGCAAGGCGCTGTCACGCCATTCATCCAGTTGGTCAATGCGATAACTGAAGTACTGCAAGACTTCACCAGGCAACTGGTTGTCTTCAGAAGAGTTAGCCATTACCTTGAGTAAAAACGGATTGTGATCAGTCAGTTCCAGCAGTTGTGCGGACTCATCCGGGGAGCGCCAGTTTTGACTGCTGCGGGAAAAAAACTTGAGTAAACGGTTTGCCGAAGTGTGGCTGAGTCTGGGGAGTGTCAGGCTAAACCATGCTGGATGTGTTGCTGTGTCGGGGAGCTTGCGGGCACTTAGCAGTACCATAAGCGGGCAGGATGTGAGATCAGCCAGGTGCTCAATCAGCGCCAGTGTTGTTGCATCTATCCAGTGGCCATCTTCAATCCACACCAGCAGGCAAGAGCCATTGAGCCCGTGCAGTAGTTGGCTGATGGCATCAAAGGCCTGTTGAATGTTTTCTTCGGTGGGGTGTGCGTTATAGGCCATCAGATCGATCAGAACCGGTTGCTGTAGCAACTGGTCCCAGCCATGTCGGCGTAAACGCTCTTTGAGAATATCAGGTTTGACGGTTTCATCGGCCTGAAACCCCAGTAGTTGACGCAAACAGCTGATCAGTGGAAACAAGGGTTGCTGTTGGCGGTCAGGATAACAGCGCAGTTTGAATACTCTATCACCGGACTGGCGTTGATGTTTCAGCCACTGTGACAGCATTAGAGTCTTACCACTGCCTGCTGGACCGGTCAGATTCACCAGTAAGGGGTGTTGGTGAGGGTCAATCCGGTCACGCTGCTGACTGAGTGTCTGGTACAGGGGTTGCTGTTCCGGCAGTGGCAGAGAGTCTGACTCTGTAAACCAGCCGGGTTCATCCACCAGCAAAAAAGCCCCGGATAAACTGCCATCATTGCGGCGGCGGCGCTCGGTGACTTTACGCGCCTGTACCTTGCGCTCTAACAAGTGGTAGCAGGGTTCACTAAGTAAAATCTGCCCATCCGAAGCACTCTGACACAGCAAGCTGGTTTCTTCGGTCACATTACCCAGCAGATCGGGCAGGGCGGCACTCAGTGATGAAAACAGCGTGCCGGTATGCACTCCGGCGCGCAGGTCTATTTCTGGATGAGTCCGGGCATAATGCATTAAGCGTATCGTGCTGCGAACAGCCAGCCAGGCATTATCCTCAAGCGCCAGAGGCCAGCCGAAGTAGAAGAATGCACCGTGACCGGCACTGTTTAGATGAAAGGCACCAATTTCATCACAGATCAGCTTGCGCGAGTAGTGATCAGCATCGAACAGTTGCTGTGCTGCTGCTTCCGGATCTGACAAGCTGCAGCGCCACTGCAGATGCACGACTACAACGGGTGAAATTTTCTCAATAGCCGGAAACTGATCCAGTTGCGATGTACGCGCAGGCTGTTCATTAAGTTGCTGAGTCAGCTGGCTGTAAAGTGATTGTGACTTACTGTCCGGTAAAACGCCCAGTTCACGCTGCATGCGCTGGGTAAAGTTCTCATAAAGGCGCAAAGCCAGACGCGTTTGACCATTTTCAGAACACAGCCGCATCACTTCACGCAGTAAGGATTCATTGTCAGGGTCTAGTTGCTGTATCTTCTGCGCATAACTGATTACCAGACCCGACTGACGATCGTCCTGCGCCTGCGTGATCAGTGTATTCAGCAAGCGTATCTGACAACTGCGAAAATACGCACGCTTATCGGCCAGCCAGTATTCATACTCCTCGCAGCCCGGCAGCGAATAACCTGCCATAAACTCGCCAGTCAGCAGGCTGTCTTCCTTGAAATGCTCGAAGTTATTCACCTTGGAGTTAGGAAGGCGCTGTAAGGTTTCCAGATCAGCAATATCCAAATGCAGCAGTGCATGATTCTGCAGTGCAATAAAATGCCGATCCACTATCAGCGCCGTATGAAATGGAGTGGTGCTAAACAACTTCGACAGAATCGATAACACCTGACGCAAATTCACCCGCGCCGCCGGTTCATCTAGATCCGGCCAGAACAAACTGGCAATAACAGCCCGCGAGTGATTACGGTTCCTCTCCGCCGCCAGAAAACCCAATAACCCCAACGCCTTACGATAGCGCAACTGCAAAGGCACCTCACCCCCAGCACCCTTCAACATCGGCGTATCCAGCAAACAAAGACGACTAATCTGCGTATTCAAACACCACTCCAAATTAAACCAAACCCATTCGCCCGGAGACCGGGCTCCCACATGATGTAGCAGCTCAGCCTGAATGTAGGAGCTCACTCTGTGAGCGAACAACCCCAATTGTGAGCGAACAACCCCAATCAAAACCCTATTCTATATTCGCCCGGAGACCGGGCTCCTACATGATGTAGCGGCTCAGCCTACATGTAGGAGCTCACTCTGTGAGCGAACAACCTCAATTGTGAGCGAACAACCCCAATCTAAATACCCCACAAACAATAACCCTATCTGTACTACGGTCCAATATGCACAGGGCTCAAGTCATTTATAATGCCATGCATAACCGCACAAATGTACATTTGTACATCAGCGAAAGAATACACAAGTAAGTCTGTAAATCTAACCTAACTGGTTAAGCAGTACAGTCCGAAAAATAAGGATACTGAAATGGAAACAGCTATTGCAGTGGTATTAGAGACTAGTGGAGAAGTATTTGCACGGACAGCGGATGGTTCACTCAGATCTCTGCAGCCGGGCGATGAGCTTTTTGCCGGAGAAACCCTGGTAACCGCTGAAGGCGGTCGTGTGGTACTGGATTTCGGTAACGGAGAAATAGCCGCGCTTGGACCAAATCAAGCCATTCAGATGAATGAACAGCTTCTGGGTAGTTCAGAACCTGCCCCCCAGGATAATCAGTTAACCGATCCAAGTGTCGATGCCGTTCTGGCCGCACTGGAAGGTGATGGAGATCTACTGGATGAACTGGAAGCACCTGCGGCTGGTGCCGATGGTGCGCCTGAAGGCGGTGGCAGCAGTATTGTTCAGTTGGTGCGTATCTTTGAATCAGTTGATCCGCTGGCCTTTTCTTTTGACCCGTTAGCCGTAGAGCCCTTCGAAGCACCTATTGGTGATCAGGATGAGCTACTTGCTGATGAGGATGATGGCACTGTATTACCACCTGAATTGGCCTTGTCTTCTGTTCAGATGGTGTTGGCTGGCGCAACAGCAATCACTACAGCAAATGGCATGATTGATCTGGGTGATTTTGAACAGCATCAACTCTACAATCCGGCACCACGCCCTAACAGCACGCGTCCAGCAAGTTTGCAGGGGTTGCCAAAAGAATTTATCGAGTCCGAGTTAGGGCTGGAACCCGGTACACTTGATCAGTTTAATCCGGATAGCAACGGCGTTGTAAATCACACAAATACGGTGGATGCATGGGATGGCAAGCTGACTTCATCTCAGGTTTCCGTCAAGGAAGGCACGGGAATTCAGTTTGGCTGGGTTTTTTATAATGGTGAAGGAACGGTCAGCTACATTGAAGAAGGTAAGAATGATCTGGTAGTGGTAGTTGTCACCAAACCTGATGGCACCAAAGAAGTATTGCAAGTCAGCTCTTCTGAAGAGCTGCAAGCCGCCATAACAGGCAATGGACAGTTCAACTATCAAGCTGATCAGGAAGGTACCTACCGTTTTGACTGGTTAGTCCTGAATGGTCGTGACACCAACTTCGATTCAGCGCTGGCGATTTCTCAGCCTGCTTTTACTCTTAATGGTTCTGACTATTACGGTCAGCCAGTGGATCTGGCAATTGATGCATCCCTGAGCAGTGCGCTGCCAGGCGAAAGCTTGTCTGTTGAGATCTCAGGCGTTCCGGCCGGAGCTTCTTTCAGTGCCGGGAGTGATCAGGGCGGTGGCATCTGGAGCTTCACACCCGCTGAATTGGAAGGCTTGCAGTTTCTGCCACCAGTAGGATTTAGTGGCGATCTGCTACTGAATGTTACAGCCACGGCAACGCTGGACGGTGTATCCGAAAGTGCATCTGGAGATCTGGCCATAGTCGTTGATGTGACCACTAACACAGTGTCTGAAGGCTCAATTAATGATGATGTTCTGACAGGCACCTCCGGAAATGATCTGATTCATGGTTATGCAGGCGATGATCAGATTAATGCCGGTGCCGGAAATGATATTATGTTCGGCGGCCTGGGGGCTGATACCTTTGCCTGGGATTTGGGTGATCAAGGGACAGAGGCAGCACCTGCGCTGGATATTGTCGGTGATTTTACACTGGGTGATTTTGGTGTAGATGCCAATGCGGATCGCATTGATCTGGCTGATCTGCTGTCTTTTAGTAGTGGGTCAGACGAAATAACTGATTTCCTTTCTGTCAGTGTCAGTGGTAGTGACTCCGTCATCTCCATTAGTAATGACGGTGATGGTACAATAACGCAGAACATTGTATTAAAAGATGTCGATCTGTCTACACTGGGTAGCAATGAGGCTGAAATCATAGATTCCCTGATCAGCAGCGGTAACCTGATCGTTGAATAACTATATAAGTAAATCAAGGAGTTTTTGAAATGAAACGCATAATTACAGGTATGGTTCTATTGCTGGTTTCCGCGTTTACATCAGCGGCAAGTGTTACAATTTCCAATCCAACAGCTGTGACGGGTGCAAGTAATTTTCCGGTATCGCTGACATCGTTCGCTACCACTGATACGTCGGCTGTAGCTACGTTTATTGGGCTGGATACCCTGCAGTCATTCGCGGTTGAAATGGATGTGCTGACGTCTGCTACTGGAACTTTGAGCTTCGATATTTCTACCACTGTAGATGAATGGACCGTAAGTATTCTGAATACCTCAACCAATGTGGCTACAGTTTTGGGTAGCTGGTGGAGTGGTGGCTTGTTTGGTGGTTTTACCGGACTGACATCCGAAGTTGAAGCCGGTACCGTGTATAAGTTGCTTGTTTTCGGTGACGAGTCATGGGATGGCAATGCAGGGCGCGATATCACTGTATCACTGAGCAATATCGAACTCTCTGAAGTACCACTGCCTGCTGCTGTTTGGTTGTTCGGTTCCGTACTTTTGGGTGGGCTGGCAATGCGTCGTAAGAAACGTCTTGCTGCAGTAGCCTAATTTGTTGGATTGATTCAGCTATTTCAGACCTGATGTCGGCATTCCGGCATCAGGTTTATTGCGTTTTATGGGCAAAATCGTGTAATAATAGGTGCTTGAAACAAGTGTTCGTACTTTTTTCGAATACACTTAATTGTCATGGACGTAGTAGGAAGTTAACGCAGGTATGGCATCAAAGCTGAGCATTAAACCCCACGAATCAAAATTAAGCGCACTTGCCAGGTTGGCAGATGCCGCCATCATTATTATTACCCTTTGGTGCCTTATTGAGTTGTTCGGTGTCGAATGGATATCGTCCTATTACGCCATGGCACTGATCGCCATCCTGGTGTTTAACTTCATTTCTGAAATCAATCTTACTTATCGTTCCTGGCGTGGCGTTGGCCTGGGCGCAGAAGTTGTTTCCGTGGCCAGTAACTGGCTTGCTGTGATCATGCTGTTCATTCTGGTGGATTTCTTCTTTAAGCCTACCGATCTGTATAACCGCGAACTGCTGTTGACCTGGTTCCTGATAACACCGGTTGAGCTGATCTGCTGGCATGCGATTATTCGTGCCGTTCTGAGTACGGTAAGGGAAACGGGTCACAATACCCGCGCCGTTGCAGTGTATGGTGCAACCGAGCTGGGTCAGGAAGTAAAAGAAAAGATCACCGATATGCCTTGGGCCGGCTATAACTTCGTGGGATTTTTTGACGACCGTAATTTTGAAAAAGGGCGTCGTCAGTCAGACCAGGTCGAAGGCGGTCATGCTGAGCTGGTGGCTCGTGCCAGGGCAGGGGAGATTGAAGTGATCTTTATCGCTTTGCCACTGCGTGCAGAAAAACGTATCAAAACACTTCTTGATGAGCTTGCTGATACCACTGTTTCGGTACACATGATGCTGGATGTGTTCAGTTTTGACCTACTCAGTGCCCGTTGGATTGATCTCAATGGTATGCCGGCTATCAGTATTTTTGAATCCCCTCATGTTGGTATCAATAGCATGAGCAAGCGGGCACTGGATCTGGTGTTTGGTTGCCTGATTCTGCTGCTGATCTCTATTCCCATGATTATTATCGCCATCGGCGTGAAATTCAGCTCTCCGGGGCCGGTGTTATTCAAGCAGAAACGTTACGGCGTAAACGGACAGGAAATCGGCGTGCTAAAGTTTCGTTCCATGCGGGTTATGGATGCGGGTGATGGCGAAGTGAAGCAAGCAACCAAAAATGACAGCCGTATCACCCCCTTTGGAGCATTTATCCGCCGTACCTCGCTGGATGAACTACCCCAGTTCCTGAATGTGATCGGTGGTTCCATGTCCGTTGTCGGACCACGCCCACATGCCGTATCTCACAACGAATTCTACCGCGGCCAGATCCACGGCTACATGCTGCGCCACAAAGTTAAACCTGGCATCACCGGCCTCGCCCAGATCAACGGCTTCCGCGGCGAAACCGACACCCTGGATAAAATGGAAGGCCGCATCCGCTACGACCTCGAATACATCCGCACCTGGTCGATCTGGCTAGACATCAAAATCATCTTCCTCACCGTATTCAAAGGCTTCGTAGACAAAAACGCCTATTGATCTGTAGTTGTTGGAGCCCCTGTGGGAGACCACTCTGTGGGCGAATAGCCCCCATACCCTAAAACACCCCCAATCGCTCGGAGACCGAGCTCCTACAAGGGAGCCCCTGTTGGAGCCCCTATTGGAGCCCGCTGTTGGAGCCCCTGTTGGAGCCCCTGTTGGAGCCCCTATTGGAGCCCCTATTGGAGCCCCTATTGGAGCCCCTATTGGAGCCCGCTGTTGGAGCCCCTGTTGGAGCCCGCTCTGCGGGCGAATAGCCCCATACCCTAAAACACCCCCAATCGCTCGGAGACCGAGCTCCTACAAAGGTGCCCCTATTGGAGCCCCTATTGGAGCCCGCCGTGGGAGCCCGCCGTGGGAGCCCACTCTGTGGGCGAATAATAGCCCCCATACCCTAAAACACCCCCAATCGCTCGGAGACCGAGCTCCTACAAAGGTGCCACCTATTGGAGCCCCTATTGGAGCCCCTGAGGGAGCCCACTGTTGGAGCCCGCTCTGCGGGCGAATACCCCCCCCATACCCTAAAACAACCCCAATCGCTCGGAGACCGAGCTCCTACTCTAGTGTTGTATTAATAATCAATTATAAATTAATGATTTCAAAGATAATAATTCGATCGTTTGAATTTAAGGTAGATGATGTGTTTTTAGACCAGCAAAAAAATACTTTAAAAACAATTGATTGCAATCAATAAAATCATACTTCGTGTACTTCAGTACAGGGTGCTATTGTTTAAAAAACAGGGTTATAATATGTGCTGACATCAGTTGTCATGCGGTGGTTGGGGTGTAGTAGTCCTAGCTCTGATCACTATTTGCCCATGAACTCATTAATATGGAAATTACGTTATGAAAAAAATGTTACTTGCTCTGGTTTTAATGCTCGCGTCTTTTGCGGTATCGGCTGCCAGCATCTCTATTGGTAATCCAACAGTGTCTCCAGGCAATATCTATATAGGAAGCCCTGGTTATACTAATACCACGCTGACCGATACTCTGCGTACTGACACCATTCAGTCTGGCTATGCTATTTTTGGAGGGCCGTTAAGCACTTCCTGGGAGCTAAGTTCAGATGTTGATGCCAGTTTCTCTTTGGGGGTTAGTGGTACTGGTACATCAGGAATGGCTTCCTGGACAGTTTCTATCCTGAACAGTGGCGGTGATCTGCTGACCTCTGGTTCGCTCGGATCTGTATTTGAAAGTCTGATGATTTCGGCAGGGGATACTCTGACGGCGGTTATTGCGGGCACTATCAGCAGCAATATCTTTGCCAGCAAATCTTTCTCTGCTTCTCTGGCGCTTAGCAGCATTCAGATCGCAGAAACTCCATTGCCAGCTGCAATCTGGCTGTTTGGTTCTGTTCTGTTAGGTGGTTTGGCAATGCGTCGCCGTAAAGCTCAGCAGGTTGCTGCTGTAGTGGCTTGATGCCAAATACGGTCCAGGTTAGAAAAGAGGTTCTCTGAGCCTCTTTTTTTGCGCTGCATCATTATCTTAAACGGCTGTTTGTTTCCTTGGTAATTGTGTAGTGATTCTTAATGAGATTTAATTTTATCTTTTTGAATATTAAGAATAAATTATAGATTTGTTGTTGAGTGAAAGGGCGTGTTCAGATTATAGTGCATAGCAGCATTGTACTAAGGTACAGGTCTTTTGAGGGCGATATTTCTATATAATTCCAAGTGACACGGAGCTGTCTATAGAGGTTAAATGGTGTAGTAGTCCTAGCCTAACCTCTTGAATTCATGAGTTCATTATATGTATATAAGTTGAGGTTTCAACTATGAAGAAGTTTTTATTCGGCGCAATGTTGTTATTGGTGTCATTTGCAGCTTCGGCGGCAAGTGTATCCATTAGCAATCCAGTTGTAACGACGGGAAGCGGTGATCTTACGCAACTCGCCATTCCAACAGTTCAATATACCTTCGGCACCGACTTTGTAGTGGGTGAATCGGTATCTCTGTCATGGGATACTGAGCTGACGGGTGCTGCTTTGGGTTTGGTTGATTTCAACGTTTCCTCTACGTTGGTAAATTGGTCACTGTCTATTTTTGACGGTATTACCACAACCGAACTGACTAGTAATAACGATGCTAATACATTGGTTTCTTCGCTGTTCACTATGGCGAGCGGAACTGTGTACAACATCATCATGACGGGTACAGCGGCAATCAATAGCTTTACTGTAGGTTTTTCATACCCGCCAGAAGTGTCTGAAGTTCCGCTACCTGCCGCAGTTTGGTTGTTTGGTTCTGTATTGCTGGGTGGTTTGGCGCTGCGTCGCCGTAAAGCGCAGCAGGTGGCTGTAGCGGCCTGATAAACACAATTGCCGAGTTATAAAAGAGACTCTTTGAGTCTCTTTTTTTGCGCTGGAATATTATACTAAACATCCGTTTTATTTTGTGATAGCCTTGCGTTGTTGTTCAATTTGCTTGGATTTTATCCGGCTGAGTTGTAAGGAAATGCACAGGAATGGTGCTGATTGTCATGGGGCTGAATCATTATGTTGCATGGCAGCATTGTACCATGGTACAGGGTTGTTTCTGGGGCACGCTTCTTTATAATCCCTAGTGACACGGATGTGTCTATGAAGGTATCAGGTGTAGCAGTCCTAGCTTGAGCCTTCGGAATTCATGAGTTCATTTAAATGCAAGAAGTTGAGGATTCAACGATGAAAAAACTTTTACTGGGTGCTGTGCTGATGTTGGCGTCATTTGCGGTTTCGGCTGCAAGTGTGTCCATCACTAATCCAACTGTAACGACGGGAAGTGGTAACGTAGCAAGCTTTACTGCTCCTGATATTCAATACACCTTCGGTAGTGCCTTTGATGCAGGTGAAGCTGTTTCTTTGTCATGGGATACTGAGTTAACAGGAGCCGCGCTGGCTCAGGCTAACTTCTCTGTCTCCTCTACGTTGGTTGATTGGTCTCTGTCTATCTTTGACGGCCTGAACGAAACTGTGCTGACTAGCAACAATGCTGCTAACACACTGGTTTCTTCACTGTTCACCATGGCAAGTGGTACTGTGTATAACATCGTCATGACGGGTACAGCCGCAATCAACAGCTTCACTGTTGGTTTCTCTTACCCACCAGCTGTTTCTGAAGTACCACTGCCAGCCGCTGTATGGTTGTTCGGTTCTGTACTGATGGGCGGATTGGCGCTGCGTCGTCGTTCAAGAAAGGAAAACATGCAGGCTGTTGCAGCCTAAGCACGTTCCTGATTTAAAAAGGGGCTTGTCGGGCCCCTTTTTATTTGAAAACACGTACCTGGCTGACAGGCCTGGTGTTAAACTCAGGCAGGTGTAGTACGACTCAAATATAGAGGGAGTTATTGTATGCTTAAGCGCTTTATAACCGGATTGGTTCTGATGTTGGCTCTGCCTGCTGGCTGGGCGTCTGCATCTGATGAATATCGACTGCAACCGGGTGATGAGTTGTTGATCTCGGTGTGGAAAGAAGAAGAGTTGAATCGTCAGTTGGTTGTACTCCCCGATGGGCGTATCTCCTATCCGCTGGTAGGTCATGTCATGGCAGCGGGGCAGAGTGCTGAAGTATTGGAAAACTTACTGGCCGAGCACCTGGAAGAATACATCACTGAACCTCAGGTAAGTGTCAGCGTCACCGCTGTCAGCGGCAACGTGGCTTTTGTGTTTGGTCAGGTGAATAATCCCGGCCCGATTCTGATGTCTCGTGATCTGTCTGTTGTTCAGGCGCTGGCATTAGCCGGTGGCTTCACGCCGTTTGCATCAACCGGACGGATCAAGATAATTCGCGAACAGGGCACAGAAAAAACACTGTTGCCGGTAGACTATACAGCCATCGAGCGTAGCGGTGATCTTGAATATAATCATACCCTGCGTGCCGGTGATGTGATTATCGTTCCCTGAACAAAGGCGTAGTTGAGATGAAATGGAGTTTATGCGGTTTGCTGGTCTGCTTGCCATTTTCTACTCTGGTGCTTGCGGCAGATACAGGTATTGAAGGCTCTGTAACCCAAACACTGGGTTATAATGACAACTTCCTGCTTGAAAATGATGCCCAAAGCACCTGGTATTATACGATCACACCCAGAGTAACGGGTTATTATCGTACCGAAACCTATACCAGTAACCTGACCGGTTCGCTGGCAGTTAACCGCTATTCTGATTTCAGTCGCTATAACAGCCAGGACCCCAGACTCAACTGGCAACAGGCCTGGATCAGAGAAAGAGCCTTGTTCAACCTGAACATAGGCTATACCGAGACTGAACAGCGTGAAGATGCTGAAGAAGATCTGGGTGATTTCTCCACGCAGAACACGGTTAAAACCTACACCTTTGCACCTGCGTATAACTACCAGCTGACGCAACGCGATAATCTGGGGCTATCTTTCGGTTACACAGAGCGTCAGTACAGTGAAGCCACGTCCAGTGACAACCAAAGCTATACCCTGGGAGGTAACTGGGCGCATGATCTGAGTGAACGTACCATTCTGCGCGCTAATCTGTCATACACCAATTATGAAGCACAGGGTGCACTAACTGAAACCAAGTCGGATATCTGGCGAGCTTCGGTGGGAGCGACTTATAACTGGTCTGAACGTACCACCCTGACCGCGTTGCTGGGGGCTAACTGGCAGGATCTTGAAGAGCGCACTGTGCTGTTAAATCAATCCACACAAAGTACCAATAGTGGCAGTCTTGCCAGTGTGCAATGGAATCATCAGACGTTGCAAAGCACCTACACCGCATCTTATAGCCGCGACCTGTCTCCCTCCAGTGATGGCGCCGTGCGCGAGCAGGATAAGCTTAGCCTGGGCTGGCGCTATGAGCTGAGCGAGCTGAGCAACGTCAGTGTTAACGGTAGCTGGTTGCAATCCACTGATGATACGCAAACCCGTGAATTCATGTCCTTTTCACCCGCATATAGCCGGCAGCTTAGCCGGAACATGACACTGGGAGCACGCTATGATTTTAAGTATCAGAAGCGCGAGGACGAGCCCAGCGCCGACTCTAACCAAATTCAAATGAACCTTGTTTACAAGTTTTAATTTTCCTTTCAGTCAATAGGATGACCTCAGTGTTCGATGAAAATGAAAAAGGCCTGTCGGATTATCTGGATATACTCCGGCGTCGTAAATATTATTTCATCCTGACCTTTCCAATACTGGCGTTAGTGGCTATAGCCATTGCGCTGACTTTGCCACCTATCTATCGCTCACAAGGGGTTATCCTGATCGAAAGCCAGGACATCCCCAGTGATCTGGTGCGCAGTACCGTAACCAGTTTTGCTGAAGAGCAGATCAAGGTGATAGAGCAACGTGTATTGACTACCGCACTGATTCAAGAGGCAGTACAGAAGCACAACCTTTATCCTGAGCTGCGTCAGAAAGCTTCACCGACACAGATTGCGCAGAAATTTCGCAGTAATGTTGATGTGAATATGGTCAGCGCCCGAGTCATGGACCCGACTCGAGGTCGTGCAACTACGGCTAATATAGCCTTCACGGTGGCTTTCTATGATCCTGTGCCGGCGAAAGCACAGGCTGTCGCCAATGATCTGGTGACCACCTTTTTAAGCGAAAACGTCAGGGTACGTACCGACAGAGCAACTGAAACTACGACCTTTATACGTGAAGAAGCCAACCGTATGCGTACCCGCGTACAGGTGCTGGAAGACCGTATCGCGCAATTCAAATCCGAGTTCAGTAACAGCCTGCCGGAAATGCTTAACTTCAATTTGTCGATGATCGAGCGCGGTGAAGAGCGTTTACTCGGCATTCAGAACCAGGAAGCCCAGATCAAAGACCAGTTACATCTGTTGGGTATTGAGCTGTCGGGGATGAACCGTTACCTGCCAGCTCCGGTGAGTGGGGGAGAGCTGACCGGCCCGCAACGACTGGCGGCGTTGCAAAACGAGTTGGCGCAACTGTCTAACCGTTATTCCGATGCGCATCCGGATGTGATTCGTCTCAAGCGTGAAATTGAAACACTGCGTGAAACTGTAGGCAGCAGCAGCCCGGCAGGGCAGATAGAGAATCCACAGTACCGTCAGATCAGCTTGCAGATAGAATCTCTGCAACGTGACTTGGTGCGTATGCAATCGCAACGTGAGCGGGTGCAGCAGGAAGTGGATGAATACCGTGATCGTGTGGCACAAACTCCACAGGTACAGCGTGGTTATGAAGATCTGACACGTGATTATGAAAGTGAGTTGCAAAAGTACAATGAGCTGCGCTCAAAAGAGCTGGAAGCAGAAGTCGCGCAGAATCTGGAAACAGAAAACCGCGCCCAAAGTTTTGTACTGCTGGAACCTCCCTTGTCACCTACCGATCCGGTGAAGCCTAATCGTAAGAAAATTGCCGCCATGGGAATTATGCTGGCGGGTGGTTTTGGTGTGGGGCTGATGCTGCTGGTAGAAATGCTGGACGGGGGTATTCGTGGATCACGTCGGCTGTCGGGTATTCTCGGTGCCGACCCACTGATAACCATACCGATGATCATGACCCCCAAGGATTACCTGTTGCAGAGGGCAAGACACATAAGTTATGCCGTTATAGTGGTATTGTTAGTTATTGCTGGCGTGGCGGCCGTGCACTTTTTTGTGATGAGCCTGGATATTCTCTGGCTCAAAATCATGGGCCGCATCAATCTGATGTAAACCACGCAAATCTAATGAGAGAATCAGGATGTTTCGACTTCAGAAAGCATTAGAAAAAGCCAAAGAGAAGCGCGCCGAGTTGCGTGGCAATGTGTCGGCGCACGTATCACCATTGGAAATGATCAACTATTCGCAAACCCGTGTGGTGGAACTGCCGCGGGAAACGCTGGAAAAAAACCGCATTATTGCCGGTTTTGCCAATGACCCGCGCGCGCAGATTTTCAGAACGCTACGTACCAAGATTATTCACAAAATGCGCACCAATGGCTGGAATACTCTGGCAATCACCTCGCCCACCGAAGAAGGCGGCAAAAGTCTTGTCGCCTGTAATCTGGCGGTTGCCTTGTCTATGGAGGTGAATCAGACCGTACTGCTGGTGGACCTGAATTTGCGCAATCCCAGCATCGCTGCCAACTTCGGTTTGCAGCCGGAAAAGACTATGTATGACTACCTTAAAGGCAAGGCCGAACTCTCGGAGTTGATGGTCAATCCTGGTATTGAACGCCTGGTGGTGGTGCCGGGAGGTATAGCCGAAGGGAACACCTCAGAGCTCTTGTCCACACCACGCATGAAGGCCTTTATTCGCGAAACCAAAAAGCGCTATAAGTCCCGAATCGTGATTTATGATCTGCCCGCTGTCCTGCCTACTGATGACGCGTTAAACGTCCTCGGAGACCTGGACGCGGTGTTAATGATTGTCGGCGATGGAGAAAATACCCGTGACCAGATAGAACGCTCACGTGAGTTAATCTCCATTACCAATGTGATCGGAACGGTATTGAATAAATCGTCCGAGAAATTCGCCAGCAAAGGACAGGAATAGGCTCAGGCATGTATAGAGAGTTTTTCGGATTAAAAGAGAAGCCATTCAGTCTGACGCCAGACCCGGCCTACTTGTACCTCAGCAAAAACCACACCCGTGCACAAACCATGCTGGAGTATGGTTTGATGAGCCATGCGGGGTTTACCGTCATTACCGGTGATATCGGTGCCGGTAAAACAACCCTGGTACATCATCTGATCGGCAAGATGGATGATGATACCGTTGTCGGTGTGATCAGTAACACTCATGCCGCCTTTGGTGATCTGATGTCCTGGGTGCTTGATGCGTTTGAAATCAAAGGTGACTTCCAGGACAACGCCCAGCGACTGCGGGCCTTCACTGATTATGTAATAGATCAATACAGTGATGGTAAGCATATCATCTTGATTATTGATGAGGCACAAAACCTGTCGACAGAAATATTGGAAGAGTTGCGTTTAATCTCCAATATCAATGTGGCTGGTGAAATCTATCTGCAAATGATGTTGATCGGTCAGCCGGAATTGATTGAAAAACTGAATCAACCGGAATTAACCCAGTTTGCTCAGCGTATTGGTGTGGAATTCAATCTGCGTCCGATGGACTTTGACGATACCAAGGCTTATATCCAGCACCGGATTCAGTGTGCCGGTGGCGATAAAGCACTGTTTACCGAAAGCGCCATGGGCGTGATCTTCTGTTACGCCGAAGGGGTGCCAAGACGCATCAACACCCTCTGTGATATGTCGCTGGTGTATGCCTTTGCCGATGAGCATCCTGTGGTTGATGCCGCTCTGGTTATGGATATGATCGAAGATCGGAGTACTACAGCGGTCATTCGCCGGACAAAATCGATAACACATGAAGTTGAGCAGGTTAAAGATTGGTTATCTAAAGAATTTAATCTTCAATTGGACGTAAGTGAATAGATGCCATCCTATGTAAAAGCTTATATATTACTGGTAATGATAATGGCTGCTTTGTACCCAGTTTATCAAAGCCTCTATGGTAATATATCTAAAAAAAATGAAAGCTTTATGAAAGTTAATGAGCTTGTTTTTATTTGGTTTTTAGTAACTACTTCCATTTTTTTTGGGATGCATTTTCTGGTTGTTTTTTTTGTTCTATTTATTTTGTCGTTAAAGTTTAATAAGAATTTAGATCAGAGTATTCAAGTTTTTATTTTTCTATATCTTATATCTCCATTGTATGAACTAAATTTAAGTTTTATACCTGGTGTTAACTCTATACTAAAACTTACTTATCTGCTTTCAATTAGCTTATTTTTTCTTTTCCCAATTATTTTAAAACTAAAATCCCAGAAGGATTACATAAAATTTGGAAGAACTACAGTTGATAAATTTTTTATTGTTTTATCAGTTCTTTATCTTTATAACTTCTATCGTGGCTTTGCTACTGTACCTGGATTGGCAAGAGAGATTTTAGTATATTATTTTGAATTTTTCTTACCTTATCTTGTTTTAAGTCGATATTTAGTAAGGCCTGCCAAAATGGAATTTTTACTATTTCCAATTTTGATCGCTGGATTGTACTTGGCTTTCATTTGTATTTTTGAATTTTTATTTTCCTGGCGGTTGTACGGTTTAACTGATAAGTTGTTACAGAGTGATGATGTATTTACAACTTTCAAATTTAGAGGCGGGTATTTAAGGGCTACATCCGTATTTGCTCAAGCTATAATTACTGGTTATTTTATGGTTGTTGTTTTAGCCACGGTTTTATATTTCAATAGCGTGCGCAGACTAAACCCCATTGTTTTTATATTTTCAACTTTACTTGTTATCTCAGCGCTCTATACCACCTCTTCGAGGGGACCCTGGGTCGGTTCCATGGTGTTATTATTTTCTTATTATGTGGTTTTTTCAGATAAGAAAATGAAGGGTTTAATGGTTAGTTTAGCTGTTTTATTGTTGACTTTTTTGCTATTGATAGTGAGTGGTCAATTTGAAAGATTTGTCAGTTTATTGCCTTTTTTTGGCAGCTCTGATGTTGGTGATTACAGATCTCGATTATTTGATGCGGCGATGATTGTATATAAAGATAATATTTTATTTGGCGCACATCGTTTTGACTTTGTTCAACACCCAGCCATGCAGGCAATGATACAGGGTGAAGGTATTATTGATATTGTTAATACTTTCCTGAATGTGCTTTTGACATATGGTGTTGTAGGTTTGTTTTCATATCTGCTTGTTTTTTATTATGGTTTGACAGCTGCTTATAAGTTAAGAGGTAGATCGTATAGTTCTGATAATAGAAGTCTTTATTCCATATTTTTATCGTTGTTTATAATGCATCTTTTTGTTGTTGCAACAGTTTCAAGTATAGGACATTTATTGTCTTTTACTACAATGTTAATGGGTGTGGCATGTGCATTTCAAATTACTCAAAGGATAGATTATGATCAAAAGTAGAAGGCGTTTCTTAAAAAAGCTTTTTTTGCTTACCCTTGCATGCTATTTTTTAAAGCCTTTAGAAAACGAAAAAAAATACGGTGATAGTAGTGGTTTTGTCGTAGTTAATGGATGGGTGATACCTGTAAGGGATTTAGGCTAAGTTATGATTATTAATTTAAATAATATATCTGATTTGAGTGAAAATATTGGTGATTATGATGTATGCATAATAGGTTCGGGTCCGGCTGGAGTAGCCTCTGCCATTAAGTTTGAAGAAAAAGGATTCAAAGTTGCCTTATTGGAAGCAGGGGACTTAACTTACACAAATGACTCTCAAGATACGTATGCTTGTACGACTACAGGTCTGGAAGCATGGGTGAATACCACCAGGTTGCGATACTTCGGTGGTACATCTAACCATTGGGCAGGCCGATGTCGCCCCTTCGATGAATCTGATTTTGAAGATATGGGTTCGACTGAATATACAGGTTGGCCAATTTCATATTCAAGTTATATGGAGTTTTTCGACGAAGCGTGTGATTTTTTAGATATTTCTGGCAATTTCAGTGCTATAAATGAAAATTCTTTTGCTGGTTTTTCTCCGGATAAGTTTGAGCTTTCACCTCCTACACGTGTTAATTCAAAGTTTTTAGATCATATAGAGAGCTCAAGATTAATAACGCTATATACTTGTGCCAATTTTGTTTCAGCTGATTTTGATAATGACAAAATTTTAAATGCCAATTTAGTTAATTATAAAAATAATCATTTTTTTCTAGTAGCAAAGTACTTCGTTTTAGCTACAGGTGCAGTTGAAAATGCAAAAATTCTGCTTAATTTGAATTCGAAATATAATAATAGGATTGGCAATCAGTCCGGTTGGGTAGGTAAATGCTTTATGGAGCATATGAATATATCTATTGGCGAATTCTTTTATAAAGATGTTGAGGATACATCACCTAGGCAATTTTTTACTAGCAACTTAGATGACTATCCAAATAAATCAAATTTTACCTTTAGATTTCTTGGTGAGATAAAGTCTTATGGCAGAACTGCTGCGATTAAGACGTTCTTCAAAAATCTTTCATGTAACTTAAATATTCAAGACAAAGTTCAATTTATTGCTGAATTTAATTGCCCAGGTAGTGGTGTCATATCAACTTTAACAGAACAGCTACCACATTCTGATAGCCATGTCGGATTATTGACGGAAAAAGATCGATTTGGAAATTATGAATCTTACTTAAACTGGAAAGTGAGTGAAGCCGACCGAAATGCGATTAGAGCCATGGCTATAAACTTAGCAAAAGGGTTTTCGGACGCAGGATTAGGATACATCAAAATAAATGATTATATTTTAGATTCGAATGTTGAAATTCCTATTGCACCACATGCACATCATATGGGAACTACAAGAATGGCAAACTCGTCAGATAATGGGGTTGTGGATGAGTATGGTCGTGTTTTTGGAACCGATAATTTTTTTGTTGCTGGGAGTAGTATTTTTCCAATGGGAGGTGGATGTAATCCTACCCTGCCACTAGTGCAGTTATCCCTTCGTACCACTGATCATATCTCTAATCTGCTGCCTAACAAATTATGAAAGCCTTAAAACATAATATCGCAGTTATTATTGTTAATTATAATGCAGGTAAGTTGCTTGCAGGTAATCTACAGCGTATTTTTGACTCTGCTGGAGATGATATAAGAGTTCATGTTTTTATTATCGATAACCAGTCCCCTGATAATTCTGTTGAAGTCTTAAAGCAAAAAATTAGTATGTTAAATCAAGAGGATAGTATTACTCTCATTCAGGCAGAAAGAAATGGTGGTTTTGCTTATGGTAATAACCTAGGTTTCAATATAGCCCTAGCGTCGGAATTTAATCCAGACTATTTCTATCTGTTGAATCCAGATGCAGTGCCTGAAAGAGGGGCAATTGACGCAACCATTGCACTAGCAAAAAGTAGATATGATTACTGCATAATTGGCTCGCAAATGTTGGATGAAGTCGGCAATAAGGCTGCATCTGCTTTTCGTTTCCCTTCTTTAATTTCTGAGTTCAATCGAAGTGCGAATATTGGTCTTGTAACCAGATTGTTTCCGGCAGCGTCATTGGTATTTCCGACCAATGAACCTGTAGTGACTTGTGACTGGGTTTGTGGAGCCGGATTTTTAATACCTATAAAAGCCTATAAACAATTAGGTGAAATGGATGAACAGTACTTTCTTTATTATGAAGAAGTTGATTATATGAAGAGAGCAAAAGAGCATAAAATTCCAGTGTTGGTCGCAGAGAAATCCAAGGTTATACATATAGCAGGTATCTCAACTGGAATAGTAGGTAATAAAGTAGAAGAATCCTCAATACCAGTTTACTGGTATCAATCTTGGCATCGTTATTATTTCAAAAATCACTCAAAATCAAAAGCTTTTATGTGTGGCATCGCATGGATAGTAGGACGTATCGTTAATAACACTCTTGCTTTTTTCTTCAAAGTACGCAAGCCAAAGGATGGTCATTCAATAGCTAGATTTTGGTCCTATGCTATTTTGGGGAAAAAATAATGCCACAAGTATCAACACCAGTTTCTCATGGAATAAACAACGAGAATCCTCCTGAGCTAAGCTTTTGTAGCTTGTTAAAAGAAGATTATATTGTCAATGGCAGGCAAATCTTTAATCAAGGATTTTTTGCACTATTTTGTCATCGATTTGGTAACTGGCGAATGTCATTTAAAAATAAGTTGTTAAGAGCGCCATTGACATTGATTTATCTTTTTTTACGTCAGTGGTGCCAAGTATTTTGTGGTATTCAGTTGGATTACATTGTCAAAGTGGGCCGAAGAGTCAAAATAGAGCATTTTGGTGGAATTATCATCAATGCTAGGCAGATTGGTGATGATGTGATCATTCGGCAAAATACTACCATTGGTATCAAAACCGTTAAAGATCCTAACGGAAGACCCATCATAGGTAACCGGGTAGATATAGGTGCAGGTGCAGTCATTGTAGGCAATATCACCATTGGTGATGATGTCATTATTGGGGCAAACACTGTGGCCAGTTTTGATGTGCCCGCGTGCTCAATTGTTAAGTTGCCTCGTGCTGTAATATCTCCCCGAAATGATCTGGATGCAATGAAAGGAGACACACGTGCTAACTAATGCGGGCTGTGTCATCATTGGTCGTAATGAAGGTGAGCGTCTTACACGTTGCCTCGAATCAGTATATAAGGCTTTTTCGCAAGTAGTCTATGTAGATTCGGGGTCCACTGACCGTAGTGCAGAGAAAGCCGAAGCATTTGGAGCTCAGGTAGTTAATTTGGACATGAACAAGCCATTTACGGCTGCACGTGCCCGCAACGAAGGTTTTACACAACTTTGTCAGGCACAGCCAGATCTGGACTATGTGCAGTTTATTGATGGTGACTGTGAACTGGTCACAAGTTGGCCAGAAGCCGCTAAGGCTTTTCTGGATGACAATCCCAATGTCGCTGTCGTGTGTGGCCGTCGACGTGAGCGCTACCCGGAAGCCTCTATTTATAACCGTCTGTGTGATATTGAATGGAATACCCCCGTTGGAAAGGCGACTGCCTGCGGTGGTGATGCTCTGATGCGTATTGATGCCCTACAAAAGGTAGATGCTTACAATGCCAATCTGATTGCTGGTGAAGAGCCGGAGATGTGCCTTCGTTTGCGTATGCAGGGCTGGCAAATATATCGCCTGGATGAAGAAATGACGCTACATGATGCAGCGATCAGTCGTTTCGGTCAGTGGTGCAAGCGGGGGGCTCGTGGAGGATATGCTTACATGCGCGTATTTTGGCTTCATCGCAACAGCTCAGTACAAATCTGGAAAAAAAATGTCCTGCGCACACTTGTCTGGGCAGGTTTATTGCCTCTGCTGATTTTGTTGGGTATTTTTACATCTCAGCATTGGCTGTTCCTACTGCTACTTCTGTATCCAATACTCTTTCTTAAAGTGTACTTACGCAACCCGCATCTTGAAAAGAATCTTCGTTTTAGGTTTGCTCTGTATATGGTTCTGATTAAGTTCGTGGAATTCCAAGGGATGTTTAAAGCTGTATGGGAGTTGATTACCCATAAACAGATACGATTAATGGAATATAAGTGACGTTTTATGAAAATTGCCTATCTTGCACCAGAAATACCCGCACGATCTGCGACCTTTGTATACCATGAAATCCATGAGTTGCAGAGACGTGGCATTAGTGTATATAGCTTTTCGTTACATAAACCCCATGATCCAGCACCGGATCAACAGATGCTGCAAGCAAAAACACATTACCTATATGCCGGTGGTTATCTTGCGGTTGCTCTAAAAGCTCTCTGGAATATGTTTCGACCTGGTATTCGGATTGGTCAGGGACTACGTATTTTGGTTTCTGATATGCGTCAGTTATCTAGTGTACACACACAGATCAAGCTATGTTTTCAGTTCCTGGCCGCCATTAATCTTGCTCAGGGGTTAATTAAAAATAGCATAAGTCATGTGCATGTGCACTTTGCCCATGTGCCCGCACAAGTGGCTATGTATGCGTCTGTAATGACAGGGATACCTTTCACTATAACGTCACATGCTAATGATATTTTTGAGCGTGGTTTACTTTTGCAACAGAAGGCTGAACGTTCAGCAAAATTCTTTACTATTTCTGACTATAATCTAGCGTTTCTTAAAGATCAGGGAGTTTCCGAATCTCGTTTGGGTATTGTCAGGTGTGGTGTTTCATTGAACTACAAACGTAAGGTACCCAATCTGCAATCTGACAAGCGCTCCCTGGTCATAGGGTCCTTAGGGCGCCTCGTTGAGAAGAAAGGTATGGATGTTCTTTTGCAAACCCTGGCAGCGTTAATAGCTGATTACCCCCAGTGGGATATTAGCTTACGCATTGCCGGAGATGGTCCGTTGAAAGCAGTGCTCCAACAGCAAGCAAAAATGCTTGGAATAGTTGATCATGTGCGCTTTGATGGTGCTCTGCAGCATTCACAGGTCGGTGATTGGCTGGATCAGTTGGATTTGTTTGTTTTGGCGTGTAAGGTTGATGTAAACGGTGATATGGATGGTATTCCCGTGGTATTGATGGAAGCTATGTCGCAATCCGTACCAGTAGTCACTACGCGCTTGTCTGGTATTCCTGAGTTGGTTATTTCTGGCACCACTGGTTATCTTGCTGAGCAGGGCGATGTAGGATCGCTGAAATCTGCCATTTCTCAATTATTGGATAATCGTGAGTGCCTTGATGAAATAACGGCACATGCTTTGCAGCATGTTGCGGATGAGTTTTCACTGGAAAGTAACGTCAACCGTCTGGTTGTTGAATTCAATCGATCACAAGCTCAAGGGGTGAAGTAATGACAGATGGACTTTTGGTAATTTCACCATGTCGTGATGAAGCGCAGTACATGCGACAAACACTGGATACCATGATTGCGCAAACGCGTAAGCCGGATTTGTGGTTGATTGTTGACGATGGTTCAACGGATGCAACCCCTCAAATTCTTCAGGAATATTCTTCTCAATATCCTTGGATACAAATTTTGACGCGTAAAAATCGTGGCTCGCGTGCCGTCGGCCCAGGTGTTATTGATGCCTTCTATGCTGGATATGACACAATTAATTCTGAAGACTTTGCTTATATTTGCAAGTTAGATCTCGATTTGAGATTACCTGAACGTTATTTTGAAGTTTTAATCCAAAAAATGAAAGCCAACCCCAGGATTGGAACGTGTAGTGGCAAAGCTTATATTGAAACAGAGAATGGCTTAGAAAATGAGCGGCATGGCGATGAAAATTCAATAGGGGCTGTAAAATTTTATAGACAAAGCTGTTTCAAGGAAAATGGTGGTTTTGTACGTGAAGTGATGTGGGATGGGATTGATGGTCATACCTGCAGAATGAATGGCTGGATAGCCTGTAGTTGGGATGATCCTGAAATTCGATTTATTCATCTACGTCCAATGGGAAGCAGTCAAGTTGGTATCCATACAGGTAGAATGCGGCATGGTTATGGTCAATACTACATGGGTACAGGTTTTATGTTTATGCTTGCCAGCGCCGTTTACCGATTGACAGAAAAGCCTTACGTAACAGGTAGTGCAGCGATTCTTTGGGGCTGGTTACGTGCTTTACTAACCAACAAGCCACGATATGATAACCTTGAGTTTCGACGCTTTTTGCGGCGTTATCAAATGAGAGCATTGATCCATGGAAAGTCCAAAGCAATTCAAATGATGCATCAAGAAAAGGGAATTCATGACTGAGCCATCAATAGATCTAACAGCTTACCGCTTTCGTCAACAATGGCTGCTACTGGGTCTTCCGTTTGATGCAGTAACCCTGGATCAAGCATGTGATCGTGTATATCAGGCCATTGCTACGCGCTCTCGTTGCTTTATTTCTACGCCTAATCTGAATTTTGTTATAAATGCCAATAAAGACCCTGAGTTTGCCCGTTCTGTCTGGTTGAGTGATTTGAATCTGGCGGATGGCATGCCTCTGATCTGGGCAGCGCGCTGGATGAAAATTCCCCTGCCTGAACGGGTGGCTGGCTCTTCGCTATTTGATGCGCTGGTTCAGCGGGCGACAGCCGAGCGCCCTTTACGGGTGTTCTTTTTTGGCGGCGACCCTGGGGTAGCGGAGGCGGCGGCTGATGTGTTAAACAATCACGCAGGGCATCATGCCATTTGTTGTGGTTACCTGGATCCAGGTAGAGGTTCAGTCGAGTCTATGAGTAGCGATACTATCATCGAACAGATTAATGCCGCACAGGCCGACTTTCTGGTTGTGTCTTTAGGGGCTAAAAAAGGCCAGGCGTGGATATTGCATAATCTAAGTAAGCTGGAGGTGCCGGTTGTTAGTCACCTGGGAGCGGTGGTCAATTTTGTCGCCGGTCGAGTGAAACGTGCACCAGCGATTTGGCAAAAACTGGGACTGGAATGGTTATGGCGTATTATTGAAGAGCCGCATTTGTGGCGTCGTTATTTGGGTGATGGTATCGCGGCGTTACAGCTAACAGGAGGCGTGCTGAAAGCCCGCTTTCATAAGTTAGGGGGTGGTGAGTCACAAACCTCCATTAATCATGATACGGATGGAAATCTGATAATTGTATTGTCCGGAAGGCCAGCAGTCGCTGAGCTGCAGAGCTTATATAATGAGTTGAATCTGCACTTGAAAGGAGCAAAATCTGTCAGTTTGCATTTACCGCAAGCCGATGAGGACTGGTCGGAAATTAGTGCATTGATTAAAGCGTTAGAGGCCGTATGTAATGCGGCAAATATGCCTTTTAAACTGGTTAGGTAAATTGAATCAATGTCATCAAGGTCGAGGTGAATGTGTCTTTAGTTAAAGAACTGCAGCAGGAATTTTCCCGTCTGAATAAGGTTATTTCCTGGCCCGCACTAGCGCTGTTTGGCTGTGGCCTGATAGCGGCCTTCTTTCTATCCTTCGGTGGGCTATCCGAAGTGGTTGAACGCTGGATTGCTCAGGAGGAGTACAGTCATGGCTTTTTGATCCCCCTGGTATCGCTGTATATCCTCTGGGAAAAGCGTCTGGCAATCGCCGTCGAATACCGCTCAGGGAGTTGGTGGGGTGTTCCTGTCATACTGGTTGCATTGCTGGTGGCCTTTATTGGTGAGATATCTGCCCTGTATATTTTGGTGCAGTATGCCTTTTTACTGCTGCTTGCCGGATTCGCCATCACTGCACTGGGCAAAGCGGCCAAACACACCTTTATTCCCATTATCCTGCTGGCATTTGCTATTCCACTACCTTACTTTTTAGAAGCGGTGCTTACGGCGCGTTTGCAGTTGTTGTCTTCAGAAATTGGGGTAATGTTTATCAAGTGGATGGGTATTCCTGTCTACCTCAGCGGTAATGTGATTGATCTGGGAGCCTACAAGCTACAGGTGGTAGAAGCCTGCAGTGGTTTGAGCTACCTGTTTCCATTGGCTTGTCTGGGTTTTATTGCCGCGTATTTTTACCAGGCACCTGTGTGGAAACGCGCCCTGCTGTTTCTGTCGACCATTCCTATTACCATTTTGATGAACAGTTTTCGTATTGGCGTGACTGGCTGGCTGGTTGACCGTTGGGGAATCAGCATGGCAGAAGGCTTTCTGCATGATTTTGAAGGTTGGATTATTTTTATTGCCTGTGCTGCAATTTTGGCACTGGAGATCGAGATACTCGAACGCCTGACACGTCGTCGCGGTCTGTTGGATGTGTTTGGTTTAAATGTACAGATTCCTGATGACGCCGCACTGGCGGTTGCCGCACAGCGTCAGCCGCGCCGAGCTCTCCCTATCGCTATGTTGCTGGTTGTGAGTTTGACCTTTGTTGCAGCATTGGGTGTACAGGCCTTCGATAAACGCCTGGAGGCCGCGCCGGTAGATATTCATTTGGCCGCCTTCCCGGACCAGATCAAGGATTGGAAAGGCAGTTTCGGTAATCTGGAAACGCGGGTAATGCAGGTGTTACAGCTTACCGATTACCTGATGATCAATTATGAGCGTGAAGCCGAGCCGATGATTAACCTCTATGTGGCATATTATGCTTCGCAGCGTAAGGGTATATCGCCTCACTCTCCGCGGGTCTGTATTCCCGGTGGTGGTTGGGAAATTGCTGATATCCGCCGCACACAGGTAGATGATATTCCGGTAAACCGCGTAATTATTCGCCGAGGGCTGGAGTCGCAATTGGTGTATTACTGGTTTCAGGAGCGTGGCGAACCGATTGCCAATGAATATTTGAAGAAGTGGAAGTTGCTTGAAGATGCCCTTGCCTATAACCGTACCGATGGATCTTTGATCAGGGTGGTGACGCCCTTCCATTCATCGGAACCGGTTGAGGTGGCAGAAGAGCGCTTAAAAGAATTTGTACGGGCAGCCTATCCGGAACTGGTCCGTGTATTACCTGGGAAAGGTGAATTATGAATATAACAATGCTCCGTCGTGGAACCCTGTCATTGCTGGTGGCCGCTGTGCTGGCCGGTTGTGCAGATAAAGAAAAAAGTGTGCAGAACTACCTGGAAAGTGGTCGTGAGTTTATGGAGCAGGGTGATCTTGGCCGCTCTAATGTTCAGTTCCGTAATGTATTGCAGATAGACCCTGAAAATGTGCAGGCTTACCGTTATCTTGCCGATATTGCTGAGCAACAACAGAACTGGGAACGCCTGTATTCACATCTGCAGCGTATAGAGCGGTTGGCCCCAGAGGATCTAGGTAATAAAGTCCGTATGGCCCGCCTGTTGTTGATGGTTGGTGAAGGGGACAATGCCGGCACGAAAGCTGATGAGGTCCTGGCCGTGGATGATACGCGTGCCGATGCCTGGCTGGTTAAAGCTACCTTGGCGCTGCAAAAGGGTGACCCTCAGGGTGCTCTGACTGAAGGCATGAAAAGCCTGATGCTGGATGCGAATAATATCGACACACTGACGGTGCTGGCCGGCGCTCAGCGTATGATGGGTGATGAACCCCAGGCATTCGGCTTGCTGGATGAAGCGCTGGAGAAAGACCCTTCGGCTGTAGCCCCACGCATGATCCGTATGGAAATGTACAGGCAGAAGGGCGAAATGGACCGGGTCGAAGCCGACCTGCGCTATCTGATGCAAAGCCAGCCAGGTTCTGAAGATTTCGTTATCGCTATGGCCGGATTGCTGCGTGAAACAGGTCGCCTGGATGAAGCCGAAACACTGTTACACTCGTTTGCTACAGAGAACGCTGGCAGCAGTCGAGCAGTACGCGGTCTGGTGGAAATCGTCGATGCGCAGGGCGAACGTGAGCGGGCGGATGTATTGTTGCAGACCTTTATTGACCGGGCCAGCGGTGCCGATGTGGACGAACTGGAATTTGTACTGGTTGAGCGCCTGAGAGCACATAATAAACCGGGTGCTGCACTGGAGCTGCTGGAAAGATTAATGACCTCCGAGCAGGCGGTGACACGCCAGCGGGCTCAGGCGCGTCGCGCCGAGCTGTATTTTGCAGATGGAAATAACGAAGCGGCGTTGGAACTGATTGCCCAGGTTCTGCAGGAAGACAGCCAGAGTGAGCCGGGCTTGCTAGTACGCTCACGTTATCACCTGCAACAGCAAATGGTTGATGAGGCTGTACGTGATCTGAGGGTGGTGTTACGTAACAACCCGGATTCTGAAATCGGCTTGATGCTATTGGGTTCGGCTTATATGAGTAGCGGTTCATCAGAACTGGCGGATGGTAACTTCCGTCAAGTGCTGCGCCTTAATCCTGGCAATGTGGATGCCGCTGTGCCGGTGATCAACCGCTTGCTGGCCGATGGTGATCTGGGCCGCTCTGAGCAGATCGTTCAGAATGCACTACGTCGCTCACCCAACAACGAATCCTTGCTATCTCTGTTGGCGCAAGTGCGCCTGATGCGTAATGACTGGGCGGGTACCGCTGCAGTGGTCTCCGATATGGAGAAGCTGGAAGGTGACCGGGCCGTGAGTGAATACCTGAGCGGCCGTATTTTCCAGGGGCAAGAGCAGTATGAGCTGGCGATGACACGTTACCAGGCGGCGTTGCAGGCGCAACCACGCTTTTTACGTGCGGTGGAAGGTTATGCACTTAGTCAGTTAGAGCTGGGCCAGCTTGACAGCCTGCTGGTGTGGCTGGATGCCCGTATCGCCGCTGACCCTGAATATATCGGTAACTACAGTGTTAAAGCCGCGGTGCTAAGACAGGAAGAGGATCTGGACGGTGCCATCGAGGTGATGGATCAGGCCCTGGCAGTAACCCCTGGGTGGGTACAGGGTTACACTCAACTGGCAGGTTTCTATCTGCTACAAGAGCAGGTAGATGATGCATTGCAAGCCTACAACCGCGGCCTGGATGAGGTTAATGATCTAAGTCTGTATGCCCTGCGAGCCTCCTTGCTGGAGCAGAACAACCGCATAGAAGATGCCATAGCTGACTATGAAGCGGCGCTGGAACTGGCACCCAGTAACCAGGTGGTTGTGAACAACCTGGCGTCTTTACTGATCAGCCATTCCCCAACCGAAACCAATGTGCAGCGGGCCCTTGAGCTGACGAACAGTTTTCGTAATAGCGACGAACCCTACTTCCTCGATACCCACGGCTGGGTGCTATTTAAATCCGGTCAGGTACAGGAAGCCGAGCGGGTAACTCGTCGGGCTGTAGAGGGGCTGCCTGACCTGGCCGAGGTCAATTATCACTATGGCCGCATACTGTTAGAGCAGAACCGTAACAGTGACGCTCGGGGCTATCTGAACAAGGCCGCAGAACTGGCAGGCGAAAATGATAGCCTGCGACAGCAGATTGCTGACGCGCTGGAGCGTCTTGAAAACGCAACAAACGATCAGGAGACACAATGAAACGCAAAGGAATAGTACTGGCGGGTGGTTCGGGAACCCGGCTCTACCCCCTGACCAAAGGGGTCAGCAAGCAGTTAATGCCGATCTATGATAAGCCGATGATCTACTACCCGATCAGCATACTGATGCTGGCGGATATTCAGGATATTCTGATCATTACCACGCCGGAAGATCAGCCGGCATTTCAGCGCTTACTGGGTGATGGTAGTGACTGGGGGGTGAATTTCACCTATGCCATACAGCCGTCTCCGGATGGTCTGGCACAGGCTTTTATCCTGGGCAAAGCCTTTCTGGATGGAGCGCCTTCGGCGCTGGTGCTGGGCGACAACATTTTTTATGGCCATGACCTGCAAACACTGCTGAATGAAGCCAATGCCCGCGAGACGGGAGCGACAGTATTTGGCTATCACGTAGACAATCCAACTGCTTACGGTGTGGCTGAGTTTGATGCCCAGGGCAAGGTGATCTCACTGGAAGAAAAACCCAAGGTGCCGAAGTCACCTTATGCAGTGACCGGTCTGTATTTTTATGACAGCCAGGCCCCTGATATTGCCGCCGAGCTACAGCCTTCGGCTCGGGGTGAGCTGGAAATCACCGATCTGAATATGGTGTACCTGAAGCAGAATCAATTAAATATGGAAATCATGGACCGGGGCTATGCCTGGCTGGATACAGGTACCCATGCCAATCTGTTGCAGGCTTCCACCTTTGTACAAACCCTGGAAGATCGTCAGGGTCTTAAAGTCTGTTGTCCGGAAGAGATTGCCTATCGTAAAGGCTTTATTGATGCTGAGACCCTGCAGCGTCAGGCTGAACCCTTGCTGAAAAGTGGCTACGGCGCCTACTTGATGCGCCTGCTGGAGCGGGGAAGGATGAAACCATGAAGTATGAACCTTTGGCGATTGCCGATGTGGTGTTAATGACGCCGGATGTGTTTGGTGATGAACGTGGTTTTTTTATGGAAACCTTTCGCCAGCATGAGTTCGAGCAGCACTGTGCGCCTTTGCAGTTTGTTCAGGATAACCATTCACTGTCACGTCAGGGCATACTGCGAGGTTTACATTATCAGTTGGAAAAGCCTCAGGGCAAACTGGTGCGGGTGGTCAGCGGTGAGGTATTTGATGTAGCCGTGGATCTGCGTCGCCATTCAGCCACCTTTGGTCAGTGGGTCGGCGTGTATTTGTCCGCCGAAAACAAACAACTGCTCTGGGTGCCACCGGGTTTTGCACATGGTTTTTATGTCACCAGTGAGTCAGCCGAATTTGTCTACAAGTGCACCGATTACTACAACCCGGGTGATGAATACAGCTTGCAGTGGAATGATCCTCAGCTAGGCATCGAGTGGCCATTGGTACAGGCTCGTGCGCCTGAACTCTCGGCTAAAGATCAACAAGGCCTGACATTGGCAGAGGCACCTGGCTATGACTAAACGTATTCTGTTAACGGGCGCCAATGGGCAATTGGGTTCGGAAATCCGCCAACGTGTGGCACAGATGACCGCAGCCTATAACCTGGAACCGACCGATCAGGCCACGCTGGATATCTGTGATCTGGCACAGGTTGAAGCAGCTGTTGCGGCATTCAAGCCGGATGTGATCGTGAATGCCGCCGCCTATACCGCCGTAGACAAAGCTGAATCCGAGCGTGACATCGCCTTTGCCGTGAATGCCAAAGGACCTGAAAATCTGGCGCTGGCCGCCAGCCAGGCAGGTATCCGCTTGATACATATCTCCACCGATTATGTGTTCAACGGTGATAACTGCAAGCCTTGGCAGCCGGATGATCCGGTTGGCCCGATCAATGTCTATGGCGAGAGTAAGTTGGCTGGTGAACAGTCGGTACGCAAGGCCTTACCGGATGCGTTGATCATTCGTACCGCCTGGGTGTATTCACGTCATGGTCAAAATTTTGTAAAAACCATGATCCGGCTGATGAACGAGCGCGATAGTCTGGGCATTATCGCTGATCAGGTCGGGACACCGACACATGCCGGACGCCTGGCCGAGATTGTACTATCCGCCGTAGATCAGCCGACGCTCTCGGGAATATATCATTGGACAGATGCCGGTGTGGCCTCCTGGTACGACTTTGCCCAGGCTATTTATGAAGCCGGTTCCAAAGTCGGGTTGATTACCAGCGCTTGTCAGCTTAAACCCATCAGTACCCAAGACTACCCAACTCCCGCCACCCGGCCGTGTTACTCGGTAATGGATTGCAGCCGTAGTCGGGAGGACTTAGGGCATGCCAGACACTGGCGTGAGCAACTGCAATTAATGATTGCTGAACTTGATTATGTAAACAATGGAGCCAGCGCATGAAGCGTTTAATGGTCACTGGCGGAGCCGGTTTTATCGGTGCTAACTTTGTACACTACTGGATGCAGGCACATCCTGACGACTTCGTTCTGGTAGTCGATGCCCTGACTTATGCGGGTAACCTTGCCAACCTGGAAGCTGTGCAGCAAAACCCCAACTTTCAGTTTGTGCAGGCCGATATCTGTGATACGCCTAAAATGGAGCAGTTACTGCGTGAGCATCAACTCGATACGCTGGTGCATCTAGCCGCCGAGTCACACGTGGATCGTTCGATTCTGGGTCCGGATGCCTTTATTGAAACCAATATTATCGGTACCCATAGCCTGCTGAAAGCGGCCCGCAAGGTTTGGTTAACCGAAGGCCTGTGTGCAGAGCATCGTTTCCACCATGTTTCTACCGATGAGGTATACGGCACCTTGGAGCCAAGTGATCCGGCCTTTACCGAAGACACCGCCTACGCGCCCAATTCACCCTATGCCGCCAGCAAAGCCGCTTCTGACCACCTGGTGCGTGCCTACCACCATACTTATGGCCTGCAGGTTAGTACCAGTAACTGCTCCAACAATTACGGGCCGTACCACTTTCCTGAAAAACTGATTCCATTGATCATCACCAATATTCTGGCAAACCGTCCTTTGCCTATCTATGGCGATGGCCGCCAGGTAAGGGATTGGTTGTATGTGGAAGACCATGCCCGCGGTATCGAGAAGGTACTGTTGCAGGGTAAGGTGGGCGAAAACTATAATATCGGTGGTCACAACGAGTGGCACAATATCGATATCGTGCAGTACATCTGTACCGAAATGGACAAGGCGTTTGCCGCCAATGCATCCCTAAAACAACAATACCCCGAAGCGCTCTCAGCGATTGCTGGCCAGAGTGCCACCCTGATTACCTATGTGAAAGACCGGCCCGGGCATGATCGGCGTTATGCCATCGATGCCCATAAATCCGGACGTGAACTGGGTTATCTGCCCCGTGAAAGTTTTGAAACAGGCATTCGTAAAACACTGCACTGGTACCTGGAAAACCCACAATGGTGGCGTGCGGTTATGGATGGCTCTTACCGTCAGTGGATAGCCACTCAATACGACTAATGGAGATGCAAGGATGAAAGTTTTACCTGTTGTTTTAGCCGGTGGCTCAGGCTCGCGCCTATGGCCCCTGTCACGTAAAAGCCGACCGAAGCAGTTCTTACCTCTGGTGTCAGGCCAGAGTATGTTGCAGGAAACCCTGTCGCGTCTGAATGGCCTGGCGATGCTGCAACCTATCGTGATCTGTAATGATGAGCACCGTTTTATGGTGGCTGAACAGTTACGTGAAATCGATCTGCAGGCTCATATTCTGCTGGAACCGGTAGGACGAAACACGGCACCGGCAATTGCTCTGGCCGCCCTGTATGCAACCCAGAGTCTTAAGGAGCCAGTAACCCTGCTTGTTTTGGCGGCCGATCATGCTATTCAGAATGTCGCCGCTTTTCAGGAAGCGATTATGCTGGCCGCAACCGAAGCTGAACAGCAGAAACTGGTTACCTTCGGTATCCTGCCAACCTATGCCGCCACCGGATATGGCTATATCAAAGCAGAGAGCATCAATTCAGCTTCTGCTGCCCGCGCTGTTGAAGGCTTTGTAGAAAAACCGGATCTACCGACGGCTCAGGCCTTTATGCAAACCGGAGAGTATTTCTGGAACAGCGGAATGTTCGCGTTTCAGGCCAGTGTGTTTTTACAGGAACTGGAAACCTATCGGCCTGATATACACCAGGCTTGTGTTAATGCCATTGCAACGGCTGGTTCCGATCTGGACTTTATCCGCATAGACGCACAGGCCTTTGCCGACTGTCCGTCTGAATCAATTGACTATGCCGTGATGGAGAAAACCCGGCATGCCAGTATGGTGCCCCTGGACGCTGGCTGGAGCGATGTGGGCAACTGGGCGGCACTGCGTGAGCTTAAGTCTAAAGATGCTCAGGGCAATGACTGTCATGGCGATGTCTGGTTACAAGACTGCGAAAATAACAGCGTTTATGCCAATCAGCGCATGGTGGCCGCAGTGGGTGTGAAGGATCTGATTATTGTCGAAACCGAAGATGCCATTCTGGTAGCGGATCAAGCCCACTGTGAAGCGATCAAAACCCTGGTGAATCGCCTCAGTGATGCTGGTCGTTCGGAAGCCAATAGCCACAAAGAAGTATTCAGACCCTGGGGCAAGTATGTGTCATTGGGTGAAGGCGAACGTTTTCAGGTTAAACGCATCACTGTTCGTCCAAGAGGACGCCTGTCATTGCAGAAGCATTACCATCGTGCCGAACACTGGATCGTGGTATCCGGAACAGCGCAGGTGGTTCGTGGTGAGGAAACCTATATGGTGACCGAAAATGAATCCACCTATATTCCTTGTGGAGAAGTGCATAGACTGGATAATCCCGGTTGTATTGATCTGGAGTTGATAGAAGTGCAGTCAGGCTCTTACCTGGGTGAAGATGATATTGTGCGTTTGGAAGATGTGTATGGGCGTAGTGAAAAAAGCTGAACCAGCGACAGTGTCATCCACAGTACCTGACTGGAGTCGTGAAACTTCTAAACATTACTGGAACCCTGGCGTTCGATTAATTCGTTCGATTCGTTTTTATCAAAAATATAGTAACAAACCATTTTTGAGGTGGTTAAAGTACTTTGGCATAGTGCGATATCGATTTTGGTCGGTTGTTTCAGGTGCTGATATTCCGCTGAATTGTAAGATTGGTGGTGGATTGCTAATGCCACACCCTAATGGAATAGTTATTCACCCAAATGCTGAAATTGGTCCAAATTGCTTAATTTTTCAACAGGTAACCATTGGGTCAAACGGAAGAGGGATTCCTAAAATTCAAGGACATGTTGATATTGGTGCCGGTGCAAAAATATTAGGAAAAGTTATAGTTAAAAAGCATGCATTAATCGGTGCAAATGCCGTTGTAACTAAAAATGTTGAAGAATCTAAGGTAGTTACAGGCTTTTATTAATAGCGTAAAATAAACTTTATAAAAAATCCCCACCCAATATGAGTAAGTTAATGCCAGCAGCCTTAGTAAAATATATGAAAAGTGCAACTGTATTTGTTATTTTGAATCACTTTTCATCGCAAATATTAAGATTAGTCGGCAACCTTGTGCTAACCAGATTGCTTGCACCGGAACTATTTGGTGTCATGGCATTTGTGTTTTCAATAATTGTGGCTATTCATATGGTTTCTGATCTTGGAGTCAATCAGGCTGTAATTCGAAGTCATAATGCAACTAATGCAAAGTTCCTTAAGGTAGCATGGTCAATTAAAGCCATTCATGGTATTTTAATAGGTTTTATATTAATTATAATGGGGTGGGCTTTAAAGCTAAATCAAAGTAGCTTTTTAGGTTCAGATAGCGCGCTTGCTTATTCAGAATTACCTTATGTGCTAATGTTGGTATCACTATCCCCCATTTTTAAGGGATTTTCTTCGATAAGAATAATAGATTATCAACGAAGAATGCTTCAAAAAGAGATCTTTATACTTGAGGTTGTTTCTCAAGTTGTTAGTTTGGTTCTTATGATAATTTTGGCATATATTTTTTCTAATATATATGCATTGGCATTTGGTGCAATATCAGCCTCAATAATTAATTTTATAATGTCTTACTTATATTTAAAAGGGGTAAAGTCCGGATTTTGTTTTGATAAAATATATATATTAGAAATTATCACATTTGGTAAATGGATTATTGTTAGTTCATCAACAGGATTTATTGTCAATAATGGCGACAAAATATTATTAGGTTTTTGGGTCTCTGCATCAGTATTTGGATTTTACTCGATTGCACAGATATTATCTCACTTCATTAAACAGATGGTTGAAAAGGTCATGTCATCAATTTACTTTCCACTGTTTAGTGCTGAAGTTAAAAGTGGTAATGCGATTGCTACAATAGAGAAAATATACTATTCCATTCGATTTAAAATAGATATGCTGTGTTGTCTATCAGTAGGGTTTATATTTTCAAGTGCTGATAGCATAGTAGCTATATTATATGATCAACGTTATTCCGAAGTTGCAGATATTTTAAAAATATTAGCTTTTTCGGTAGTTTGGGTGGGGGGGCAGTTAGCAACACAATTGTTTTTAGCGTATGGTAAATCAAAGATTTTTTCACATGTTGTTACATATCAGGCTATAGTGTTTTTAATAATAACACCTATATTTTACTATATGTTCGGTTTTTATGGGGTGGTTTTTTCTGTAGTTGTTAATCCTATTGTTCAATATGGGTTTACATGTTGGTATATGAAAAAATATTTTTTTATAAACTACTTAAAAGAAATAAGAGGGCTTGCTTTTATACCCGTAGGTATGTGTTTTGGTGTGTTATTTAATTACATTGTTACTTTAATATTCCCAAAATTTTTATGAATGGTATATTATATTGCGCTTAAGAGCTGCATGCTTACTATTAGCTATTTTTAACTAAATCGTTACGATTTAACAATAACTATTCCGATAATTATCAAGCATCGGAGTAAATTTTTCAATTCAGCAGTTTGGTGCTCTAATGGTTTTTAGAAAATCCCCCTATCGGATTACAGTGTTTGTATTTTTGGTTATTTGGTTTGGTTATAGTCAGGCATCGCAGCAACATACTGATCCCATCACAATAGATGACTTCAATTTACCTATACAGGATGATCAGGGTTGGAGTGTTTTAGTTCCATCTGCCGATAGCCGATTAGTTTACGTGGATTCCGCACTCGGTGATGACCTGACAGCCGTCGCTTACTCACCAAGCGACCCAGAAATTGGATCAGACCCACAACAACCTGCGGGTAGCATTAAAGCTTTCAGAACATTAGCGGCTGCAACAGCAAATTTACGCGCCAATCAGCCTGATTGGCTTCTACTACGTTCGGGAGAGGTATGGGAAGAAAGTTTATTGATTAAAAACGGACGCTCACGCGACGAACGTCAAGTAGCAACATCTTGGGGCAGAGGGCCCCGGCCTGAATTGCGAACAGGCTCAGGTCGAGGTATAGAAAATAATCAACTAAGCGAAGCTGCTATTATAGGCATTCGTTTCTGGGCGCACACACGTGATCCAGAAGGGCCGTACTTTGTCAGCTACGATGGTTCTTCTGGCATTAGCATGTTTGGTCGTACCGAGGAGCACAGGCAGGTGCGTGACGTTCTTATCGAAGATTGTCATTTTCATTCTTACGCTACCAATACATTAATTAGCTTCTATAAAGATGATCCACGTAGGACAATAAAAAGATTTGTTGTACGTCGTAGTATCATTTCTCGAAACTTCTCTACATCAGCACACAGTCAAGGTCTAGGATTTTCAGGTCAAGGTCAACCAGTTTTGCCAGCCATTCTACTTGAAGAAAACCTGTTCGACCATAACGGTTGGCGTGTTCAAAAGTTCACTGGATCTCAAATTGATCGAACAGATGGCCAAGCAACCCTGTACAACCACAACACTTATTTCGCAGATACTAGTGGTGTAATATTTAATCGTAATATCTTTATGCGAGCATCATCAATCGGGAACAAGTGGACTTCTTCTGAAGCTGGAAAATCCGCTGGTATTGTTTTAGATAATAACTTATATATAGATGGCGAAATAGGTATCAGTATGGGCGGCAATGACCCAGGTCCATTCCGGTTTAGGGATATTACCATACGCAACAATGTATTCACCGATATAGGCCGTTCTCGCCCAACAAATAGAACCCTATCTTGGGGACTTGAAATACTAGATTGGGATAAAGGTTTGGTTCATAACAATCTTTTCATCAATCAAGATGTCATTAATATTGGAAATACTTTTGCTATTAAGATAAAAACACAAGATGCTACGCGAGACTTGGTGATAAGTAGTAATACTATTGCCAATCTCCATGCTGATCCCAACTCTCCTCCTTTAAGGCTTCTGGATGGTGCCAATGTGGTTAACGTCACTATCGTAGATAACACCATACACAGTAAGGTTGCTAATCCGGCAATAAAACTTATTTCTGGTGGCTATGACTTTTCCGGCACAAACCGCTATTACACACAAAGCACCCCTGAAACACGATTCCAAGTTGATGGTATTAACACCGATTTGGCTGGATGGATCAGCGCGACAGGTGATGTAAGCGCTATTTCTGATGCGCCCGAGTTTGTAGACAATCAACGTACTTTAGAAACCTACATCGAACTCTTAAGTTTAGGTACTGAATATCAGGACTTTATAGATGCTGTTTATTTACAGTCGAAAGCTAACTGGAATCCAGCACTGACTGCCGGATCGATCAACGAATGGTTCCGCCAAGGATTTCGCATATGTGAAGCTCAGCTGTCATGTGATACCCAGGGTGATGTTAAATAAATTGGACTTAACAGGTAGTTTATTTCGTAAATTATTATACTTATAAGCACTGATTGATTAAACTAAAAAATTTAATTATGCTGTTATTACATTACTAAATTGCATATTTTCTACTTTTCTATATTAATTTTGTTGGGCATATAAACATGATGGTAAACAATAAAAATCAGCAATGGATTGTAATAGCTGACTTTTTTCGTGCAGAAAGTGATCTTTGGTTAGATGATTTTATTGATGATAAATGTATATCTTTCAAAAAGTTAGTGCCATTCCATGCACGTCGAGATTGGCATCAGGGAAAATCTAGATATACATCTTTATCAAGATGGATTAGACATTTCATACATGCACGATCAGCCATTCATCAGCAGCCTGATGGTATAATTACATGTTTTCCACAACTTGCTATTTGTGCAGCTATTTGGAAGTCTATATATAGATCAAAATCTAGAATTATTGCTTATAACTTCAATTTAGGTGAGTTGCGCAAGGGTTATCGGCAATGGTTAGCACGTCTTTTTTCTTCTAATATTGATTGTTTTGTCGTTCATTCACCAGAAGAAGTTGTTCGTTATGCTAAATACCTCGATGTTGAAATTGACCGCATAAAGTTTTTACCTTTGCAGCGTGGAAAGAGTAATGTTCAGCGTAATGAAGAGATTGATGATCCATTTGTTATTGCTATGGGATCTGCACACCGGGACTATCCAACTTTAATCAAGGCAGTTGATCGTCTAAAGCTAAAAACTATAATTATAACTCGTGCTTCTGATGTTTCCACACTTCCGAAGAGTCCCTATGTCCAGTTTATTTCAGGTATATCTAACTCTGAGTGTTTAGAAATGCTAGCTAAAGCTCGTATTTGTGTTACACCTATAGCAAATATGACTACAGCTTCAGGTCAAATAACATTTATTAATTCAATGCAGCTAGGAGTTCCTGTAGTTGTTACTAATTGTCCTGGTGCTGAAGGTTATGTTGTTAATGGAGATAATGGGGTTTTAGTAAAACCTTTTGATATTGATGATATGGTATCTGCTATATCTATATTGTGGAACAATGATCAGCTGCGTGCTAAATATGCACGTTCCGGAATTGTCGCAGCCGAAGAATTGTTTTCTGATCAAGCTGCCGCTGAAAAATTAACTTTGATTATTAGGACGATGACTTGCACCTGAATCTGTTACTTCAGATTTAATAAAAGTGCGCATAGCTCTGTAATAAGGTGTTGGATGCGCTAACGCTCAGCCATTCACTGGTCTTTCATCTCTTGTTCGATGACATAGATTTTTTTGATGTAAATCAGTACCTTATATGCTAAAGAGAGCATAGTTTGCCTGCCCTTAGCTTTTGGTTAGGCGGTTATGATGCATCGACGAATTTGTGACAAAAGTTTTTCCAGTAACCAATGCGAGTGATTTCTTTTTTCAATACAGATATGACCATAACAGGAATGGCCATCGGTCTGTAAAATACAACTAAAGACACCTAATAGACACTGCAAGCACGAGCTATTTTTGTCATAAAATGTTCCGTAAGACAACACATACAAAATATGTGGCGTAATATAATTAAAGTAAAGTAAATGTGCGGATTTAACAGCACCCTAATGAAACTGGGTGCCGTCAGAAAGACAAAGGATAGAGATAGTCACAAGCTACATAGGTGAAATCTATATAAATAAAATGGCTTATTCTGACCTTTATAAGCTATTAATTCATAATGACCTACATTACACTTGAATTAAATCGTAAATATCTTTGTCAAGTATGTTTTTCATATCTAATATAGTGCAGCACTCTTTACCAAAAGATATAATTTCCCCGCCCAGTCTCTTAAAGTTATTGTGGGCTACAGTGATAATGATAAAATCATATTTACCATTTTCTGGTATGTCTATAATATTTAGTTTCTTTAAATTCTTTGCTTCAGCTTGATTGATATATGGATCGTAAATATCAATTTCTGTTCCATAGCTCTCTAATTCATAAATAAGATCTATAACTTTGGTATTTCTTAGGTCAGGACAGTTTTCTTTGAAAGTTAATCCTAATATTAAGCCTTTGCTACCCTTTATCATTTGGTTTTTATTTATCATTCCTTTAATTAATTTTCCAGCAATAAATCTTGGCATCCCGTCGTTAATCTCACGAGCTGTTCGAATCATATCAGGTATATGTCCGACACAGAGAGATTTATGAACTAAGTAGTAAGGATCAACACTAATACAGTGTCCACCTACCAAACCTGGTTGTAATTTTATGAAATTCCATTTTGTTGAAGCAGCTTCTATTACATCATTTGTATTAATATTCATTAAATCAAATATCATAGATAGCTCATTAATTAATGCTATATTAACATCTCTTTGCGTGTTTTCGATTACCTTAGATGCTTCCGCAACTTTTATACTTTTTGCCTTGAATGTACCTGCTTGAATTATGCTTTTATACAGCATATCAATATGATCAGCAATTTCCGGAGTTGAACCTGATGTTACTTTCATAATTTTTGTTACGGGTCTTTCTTTATCGCCGGGATTGATTCGCTCAGGACTATAGCCAGCATAAAAATCTTGATTAAATATCAATCCTGAAGTTTTTTCTATTACTGGTATACAGTCTTCCTCAGTGGCACCAGGATAAACAGTTGACTCATAAATTACTATATCGTCTTTTTTAATGATTCTTCCAATTAATTCAGAAGCTTTAATTAGTGGTGTTAAGTCAGGCTGTCTATTTATATCAATAGGCGTTGGTACTGTTATTATGAATATATTTGCTTCTTTTATGCTTTCTTCATCTGTTGAAAAAATAATATTTTTTAAGTTGTGAATTTCGTTTTCTTGAACTTCATGAGTTATATCTAATCCTGATTTTAGCTCATCAATTCTTTTTTGGCTTACATCAAAGCCTATTGTTTTATACTGCTTTGAAAACTCGATTGCTAAAGGTAAACCTACATAACCTAGCCCTATTATAGCAATTGAAATTTTTTCTTTATCCATGACTATTATTTCCAATTTGAGTTTTTTTGAATTTCCAATCTATTAATTTACGTGCTTTATTTTGAAAATATGATTCATAATATTTAGTTGATATGTGAGCAGCTACAAAAGTAAATATTAGAAGTAATGGTCTTTTAATATACTTCTCTAGTGTTTCTCCTGATCCAAGCCATGTGTGACGTAAGCCACCATGTATAACATAAAGTGCATATGATATGGTGGCAATATATACAAGAATTTTTATGTTAAGAAGTCTTTGGGTGAAATTTTCTTCTGAACCAAATAAAGTTGAGGCAACCATTATCATTGCCATATATGGCCTTAAATAGTTAAGCATTTCAAATTTTGGGCTGCTCGACATTAGTAAGAGAAGTGCAATGATAAACGTTGGTGTTTTTGAAAATATATTTTTTGTTGTTGTTTTATCAGAATTGAATATTAAGGCTAAGATTGACCCGGCTAAAATTTCATCTATTCTATAATAAGTGTTAATTGCAATGGGTACTTGCTGAATTATTCTAAATGTAGTGGTAGATATTGCTAAAATGAAAATAATATATTTTATTTGCTTGGGAACTACTAAGAATAAAAAAGCAATTATGAAATAAAACTGAACTTCTAAAGATAAACTCCAGAAATGACTAATTTCAGTTGTTAGGCTTATTGGTGGCCAATTTGCAATAAATATAAAATTATTTATCCATTGCAAGTGCGTTGCGCCAATTAATAATAAAGAAATAAATAATATAAGCCAAGCTAAAGGAACTATTCTCGCTAGTCTTTTAATTATAAAATGGCTTATATTTTCTCCATTAAGTAAGATGTTTGTTATTAGAAATCCAGATAATATAAAAAATATTGCCATTCCTGCTGCGCCAAAAGTAGCATTTAGTTCCCAGCTCTTTGGGCCTAGAGGTAGTAAATGAGCAGCTAGAACTAGTAAAATACTAATTCCTCTCCAGCCATCAAGTGATTTAAATCTAGCGGGTTGTTCGACCTGCTGTAAATATTTTTTAAGATATTTAGTTATCATCGGCCTAGACCATAATGAAAAAATCCAAAGCTCAACAAAAGTTTTTTATCCATCATATTACGTCCATAAATAATCACGAGGTTTTTCATCAGTTCCAGCATCTGGTAGTCGTGTAAACAGTATTCATTCCATTCGGTCAGGATTATCAGAGCACCGGCATTTTTTGGTTTTTCTATCGCATGATTGTAATAGGCGATTTGACCGGTAGATGGAAAACGTCTGGTGATGTTCATCATCGCTTGTGGGTCATGTTCGTGGATTTTGCAGCCTTGTGCTAGCTGGGCTTCTTCCATCTGATGATACAGATCAGCAAGCTTAATACATTCTTTGGCTGTTTCGGCAGTTATGCGTTGCTTGGACTGGCCCAACATCAGGGCAGGAATGCTGTAACTGAAATCTTTAAAGCGCTGGTTGTTCTGCTGAAATAGCGAAGAGATATGGTTTTTGACCATGACGGTGGCATGTTCGTATAGGACTGTGCCCACTTTGGTCGCAAATACATTCATGCTTGTAACCACTCCCTTAGTTTTCTGACCTACAAATTTTTGCAATGCAGCAATTTAATCATTCTACTGTGATAGTTTGTTCAGAACCAGTGTTTTATAAACAAATGTTTTACTTAGATAAACCTTGTGAATTCTGCGTTTGTCTCCGCCCAGTGTCTTTCAGCATGGAGTTGATTGGCCGTATGGCTTTGTAAGAGTAGCATAAAGGAAGGTGCTTTTTTTAACAGGGCTATACTTCAACATATATATCATCCTGATTAAAATGTAGAGACTTGAGTGATACCAGTACAGTATTTATCATTTTGAATTATCTTAAACCAAAGTTTTTAATGGTTGATGTGCTTAAATTTGTAATTATGTTCATGTTTTTATTTGAGGTCTATTGTACTAATGGACAGTGTTTTGTTTGAATAGTTTGTTTTGTGTGGGGGAAGGTCTATTGGGGTGTTTGAGGTAGTGTTCAGAATTCTGTGTCATTTCGATAAACTAAGCAAATACGAGATGACACATGACCAAACCAAGCTTCGATATGGAAGCCGCTTTAGCCCAACTGCGTGAAGGCAAAGATCTCACAGGCAAAGACGGTATTCTAACGCCGCTTATCAAACAATTGACTGAAGCAGCCATGCAAGCTGAGCTTGATGAGCACCTGTCGACTAAAGAGCAGCCTAATCGTAAAAATGGCTCGACGTCAAAGACCGTCAAGAGCCCCGCTGGCAGCTTTGAGCTC